>Ga0123354_10008230_pt1 | contig 15831 bp, 16 predicted proteins | sample TergutLab28metaG_2_FD_97872 | JGI IMG/M metagenome (GOLD analysis project Ga0123354, IMG submission 97872) | Labiotermes labralis P4 segment gut microbial communities from Petit-Saut dam, French Guiana - Lab288 P4 | ecosystem: Host-associated > Arthropoda: Insects > Digestive system > Gut ...
GGTGAGCAGTACAAATCATTTAGCTCCTCGTTATGCAATCTCCTCCATTCCCCCGTTACCTCGTCCCTCCTAGGTCCAAATATTCTCCTCAACACCATGTTCTCAAACACCCTCAGCTTCCTTGGAAACTTGTCACTAAATGCTGAAATTACCTGTTGAGACCTTTTGTTTTTCTTCTACCACATTTGTAGTACAAAACCCTCTGCTCTGAGTTAAATTTGTATTCAAATGAGTGATTTAAGGATACAAATTTAGTACACAAACCCATAATATAAAAAACTTCCCCACGCCCCGGCCACTTTACGCCGGTACCCACTCAATAGAAGCAGGGGTGGGCCCCAAATCAGATCTGGACATTTGGGAGAAAAGTCCCTTGCCTCTACCGCGAATCAAACTCTGGGTCGTCGAGTCCGTAGCGCAGAAAACTAAGGAAAAAAGCAAGAAAACTGCGTACCGTGCAGCTACATAAACACTTATGTTATTGCTATACTGAAAGTGGGGTAGCAGTGTGCAGAACTAACATTTTGCTCTCTGGTGCCTATTCCCATAACCCATACAGTAACAGGCGGCCCAGACTTTCCCCATGTTTACACAGAGATGTCGCTTACAATCACAATACGATAACAAATCTCGTTCAAGTGGCGCGAATCGATTATTGGCGCCTCCTGCAATACCGTTACTGCAGCGGAAACACTTCGTAAGTTCAATTTGGTTTTCCCACGCCATACTGGGCGTCCAGTGAACCAGACAGGCCTACTTACTACTTTTTTTTACAAGCACAAATCTGCTTTTGTGCAAAAAACAGCTTGACATAAAGTTTCCTCTGTGCCTAGGCACGTCAAGAAAAGACAAAAACATAGAAAATAAAAGAAGAAATACAAGAAAGAAAACATGTAATGATCCTAAGATAGACATGTCAGCGCAGCGAAATAATGATGGTTGCAGCAGTATGTTCAAAACGTTAATTAAATAGTTCTAGAGAGATACATAACTACATGTAGACCAATAAATTAAGAGGGATATAAGTTTCGCCTAACTATTTTCAGCTGCGCATATGTCCACAATGCCACTACAGATTATTGCAAGGAAATGCGCATATGAAGTACTGTAGTTCATTCACGTCGAATACCTTCAAACTACTTTCTGTTCTACTCTGCAAATTCTGTTCGAAATCATTTTTCGCTGCAATACATATAAATACCTATACAATTTCGCCAGGTATAGTGCATAAAAGCTCATAGGCCTTCGCGTAGAACTGTCGTTCAAATAGTCTAGTCTAAATTAAAATTGAAATCGCCCAAAAATTTTAGCAAAAATTCTCCAACCTACGTTCACCGGCACCAATGTGTAGGGAAGTGTGGCCCAAAGTCCTACAAATTGGTGCCGATTTTCAGATGAGATTTTTTTTGTGTGTGCAGAATCTGACTTCGTGGGATGCTCTAACATACAGCTTCACTGCTTTCTTTTGGGCCAAACGGTATGCCAATTTGTAAAAGAATGCATGCGTTAATGATATTACTTATACTGCTACACAACAATTAACATGCGTCTTATAAAGTGCTTAGTTTAAACAATTCAGATTCAAAATAGTAGAACGTATAATCACTACTTTATACTTATAATCACAGATTATAGCCGCAACTAGTGCACAGATGAACAAAATTGCACAGGACTTGCTGAACAAGCGGCAGTTAAAAAAAAAGTTCTTAAATAAATTCCGTTTTTACGGGACCCTGCAATTTTATCACTGCGCTCCCACGTGGATGCATCGCAATTCTAACTTAGCGTGAGTGGATTCATAAATAACGATACGAAAAATACTGTAGATGTTTGAGCGCAAAACTATACATACTGAACCCTTATACATATATCAATTACGACAATGGAGTTCACGCTTGCCAATATTCTAATCTTCAAGTTTTAATGATCATTTAAATTGTATGTATAAAATGTTCTATGTCTTACAAATACATTAGCTAAGCAACTAGTGAAGATACACGCTAGTGTATTCATGCATGTTTTTTTCTTGTACTTGGTCCTTCCTGATGATGTCTCAGACAGGCCCAAACACCTAGGAAAAAATAATATGTAACTAAAAAGTATACAAATTAGCTTCAAGTCCATTTCTTTGGACTGATATATGTAACTGTTTAACGAACGATAAGTTGAAAATATTAAAATTCGACAGGGCATCTTCATAAAAATTTGCAAAGTGACGGTCAGTTTCGTGAAAATCGGCGAAGTGAATTTGTATCAGCATTTTTCACATTTCTTTCTGATTTGAGTGAAATTCGGTACTAGAGATGTGCACATAATGTTGCTGATCATTGCGAGTGTCGCAAAAGTCGGCGCAGGGAAGGCCATAAACTTCGTACAGGCGTCAATAAAATTTCGTTTACTCGTGTACAGCGCATCGTTCCATATTTTCAAAGTACAGAATGCCTCGGCAAAGTCAATGTACTAGGTCATGGAGTTCACCACTTAGTCTTGTAATATTTACGAGTATGAATTGCAATTGTATCTACATTGTATATTCCTTGATGTTAGCTACAACTACACATTTTGCAGCTATGTAACGTCACCGTCGCATTGTTGATTCTAATAACCTCGCGGTTTAAGATGCCTAAATATTGCATATTTACAAATTCGAGCACATTCCAGGGTAAAAAAAGGTTTGTATTTTTATCAACGCCAGTCAGCCCTCTCATAACAACAGCCCCAAATATGGCCCAGTCCTGCATAAAAATGAAACATTTCAAAACACTTCAACGTTCTGAAACTTTCATTTTAACGTACTGGTTATGGATCCTAGGAGAAGTCATGTCCAGGCGTGAGCAAATCTGAAATACTCTTCGAGAAAAAATATAATTACGAAAATATACATACATTTTCAGGCCCTTAGGGTGGGAATTGCTCTAATGATAGTCTTCTCATGTATTACACTGTGTAAGTTAATAAATGTTTCCCGCGTTATAGAGGAACATGCCACCACCATCTTCAGGGCGACTCAATTAAGTTCAGGCGGATATTAAATTGGGAAACAAAATGTGTCGTTTATATAGGAGTTCTGCAATGACTGTGGCCAATCATAATCATGGAAAGGGACGAGCGGACAGATCTTGTTCCGACGCAAAGGGGAGTGAAGAGTGCGGTATTCTCTTCAGGCCTGAAAACGACTGTGAAGATTGAAGCAGCATGTTCGTCCGAATTGTGGGAACAAACTTGTCATCCTCACCGGTGTAACCCCAGAAGACTATCATTTGGGAGGAAACTACTTCGCATTTCCTAGAAATATAAATTTTGGAGTTAATCTCTAAAAGGTTTTTGTATTTGAATTACACCACTTCACGTGAAAGCAGCACTTCAACAACTACCATTAAAGGGGTGTATGTGGAAATTCGTTAGTGATGCAGTTCAATCTGTGGGTCATTAGTGATACGTAAATAGAATCATGTGGAAAATAACTGCAGTTGGTACAAGACATGCCATCTATTAGCAATGCTCGTGCTGATTCATAGCATTAGCGAATTTCCCGCCCTCCGTTGACCAAATTTTCCACTACAACAAAGCCGACCGAAATAAATCACGATTATAAATTCGGCAGCCAACGTGGACAACGCCGAAAAACTATTGATCGATTATTAGTACTAGTATACTGCAGGGCCACGATACAAAGTATGCAGGATCTGTCTGCTGTACACAAGACGCCACGCATGCACCTTCCCGCCACCTGTTGATCAAATTAATTACTAAAATGTCACTATATAATTACAGCTACCGATAACGATCACGAGTTATTTGTTTGTGGTTTATTAGAGACTCTGACAAAGACTAGGTCACGTGATTTGACTGTCGGCAGGCGCAAGAGATTTTCCTCTTCAACAAAACGTCCAGACCGGCCCTTGGCCCACCCAGCATCCTAATCACCGAGTATCCTGGGCCTGCTCACCGGAGGAGAGAGAGCGGCTGGGACATAGGGCTGACCACTCAGCCCCAAGTTATACCGAGATTGAGAATTAATGGAACTATGCCTCCATTTTCCCATGTGACTTCATGGCAACCACAAGAAAACTTTACAATCAGCAACTCAGACTATACGTTGGGGTGCTGATAAGTCTTTAGTCCAACCTACTTCCCGATGTCGTAGGACGGAATCGATAGTGTCTTTGGAAAGAGGGGTCTGTTCATGTGCCGAATTGCAAGCCTTTTCTTGTTACAGAGGCTGAAAGAAAGCATGTCAGATGACGCGCGCAATTTCAACAACATCGAGACGCGAGTTATCATCAAGTCGTCGTCCCCCCCCCCCCTGCAAGGCAAGGCGCCGAAGGAAATTCACGCCATTCTGATAGAAACATAAGGGGAACACGCACCATCGTATGCCACCGTCAAAAACTGAGTGGCCCAGTTTAAACGTGGTGATTTTTCCACCTGTGATGCGCCTCGTCCTGGACGACACAAAACAGTGACCACACCGGAGATTATTGATCAAATTCACGAGCTAATCTTGGAAGACCGTCGGATTTCGGCTAAATTAACAGCTGAGCAACTGGGCATCTCACGTGAGCGGGTTGGGTCCATCATTCATGAAGACTTGGACATGCGGAAGCTCTCCGCGAAGTGGGTCCCGAAATTCCTGAACGTGGATCAAAAATGTCAACGGTGCCAGTCGTCTGAGCAAATTTTCGAAATTTTTCGGCGCGATCCATACGATTTCCTGTCGCGATTGGTGACCATGGACGAAATCTGGTTATATCGCTATGACCCGGAGACAAAGCAACAATCTATGGAGTGGCGGCATAACGGCTCACCCCACCCCAAAAAATTCCGAGTGCAAAAATCCGCTGGAAAAGTTCTCGCCTCGATTTTTTGGGATCAAGACGACATTCTCCTCATTAATTATCTTCCAAAGTGCCAAACTACAAACGCGGAGTATTACTCATCTCTGCCGGTGCAAACTAAAGGACATTTTGAAGGAAAAACGCCGCGGGAAGATCGCCAATGGGGTCTTGTTCTTGCACAATGCCCCGGCTCACCGGGCACTTGCAAACCCACACAGTGCATGCTGGACACCCAAGGTGGTCCAGTTGTTGAACTGAAAAGTTCGGAATTAATCACATTGTTGTTTAGGCCGTTGACGTAACACTTGCGAGATCGCCTTTTTCGCAGTAACAAGGAAGTGGAAACAGCTCTTCGTGGATGGACGTGAAAGCAAAAACCAATTGCAACTGTAACAAACTCTTAAACTCATGTCAAGAAGGGACAAATGCGTCATTGTGCTCAAGGACTATGTTGAAAAATAACGATACGTCCGTGGAAAAAGTAAGCAACATTCAACTTATTTATCACTTTGTGATTTGTATGACCCAAGAAACCGTACTTATTGAACATACTTCGTATATGTACAACGTAGGATCCAGTTCTAGACAAACTTCGTTGTATCGTAAGACGCTACTCTTCAAGACAGCAACAATCTGTTTCTTGCAAGTTAAAAAGTCATTCAATTCAACTGTCATCAACATAGTATCTTTTCTACAACTCAGAAAAAAAAACACACACACACACACTCACACTGCAAAGTACACCCAATCCATACCACAGGCCAATAGTAGCACATGAAATTCATAATTTCGGTGCCTTCTTCCAACAGTGAAAATCAAACGCAGCTCAATATGAGTGAAAAGAAAAAAAAACTACTTTTTTACGCTGCGTGCCAGATTTTCCAAATGGACAGGCTTCATTTCCATGAGCGACGCTGACGTTCACTGCTGCCCTTCTCCCCATCATCAACTTCCCACTAAGAGCAGCGCGCGGTACGGTCCCCCCCAAGCTAAGGGCACGATTGTTTCCAACGCCTCTAACTAGCAGCACCGCATAACTAGCCACCGTCATCAGTGGGGATAACGTGGGACTCTGCTGCTGGCAGCTATAGCAGCTCTGTGAAATTAACAGCAGCGCGGCTCAAGGCAGAGATTCTAAAAGGCGCTCGTGGAAATATATATATATATATATTCTTTTTTCCTCCAAAGGCCTCATGAAACCCTACTGTGCATTTCTTGTAACACTTTTGTGCAGTAAATAACCTAGTGGAGCTGGCAGATGGACCTATGGACCTACTCTGCTGTGGCAATCACGGTACAAAACTTGTTCTCTTTCATTAATCCATTGGATAAGGTCCAATGTGCATGACCTGTACCCTCTGTCACCAGCAATAACGAGACTGCCCTCAAGTGAACGGAGTGAGTTTTATGCCATATCATCTCTGCAACTGGTACATTCAAAATTGGATTCTCCAACAGAAAAAGCAAATCTGGGTATATGTTCATAATGTAACCAATTTCATAAAAAAAAGAGCGCAAGCATAAAAACAAATGCTCAAACACTGTAGCAACAGCTACTGACAGTGCAAACAAGGATGGGACAACTGAAGATTCTTTGCAAGCACAGATCTAACAAACTGGAGCAGACACACTGATCAGTGTCTGTGAACAGAAAGACACACAATGGGTATATATAATGGAAGATAGGATTAAAAATATAAATAACGGGCAACTGAACGACCAACAACAATTAAAGAGAACTTGGTGAAAGTAAAGTTTGAACATCAGGAGTAGAACAATTAGAATATAACTGTTGTTACATGCATGTCATAATTACAGTATTACCATCCACTGAAATTTTAGTTTAAAAACTGCTTGCCAAAATTATCACCACAACCAGTGGGAAGTACATCACCCAACTTCCTGTTTGAATATTTAAAAGGTACAGAAATTGACATGCCTTCCAGCTTGCAAGCTGGGCAACACACTGACAACATGTTATCATAAAAATGCTGTCAGGAAATCTAAATAGTGGCCTTGGAACAGACTGAGTGGAATCAACCTAGGCAGTGGAAAAGGTTTAATGAGATATGGAAAGGAACTTGGAAGTATGCACAATGCACAGAGCAGGGGCAATAAATGAACTGGTTAAAGGTATAGATAAACATAGAATAGGTACATGTGTTCTACAAGAGATTAGATGGCTAGGGAAAGGAACTGTGACAAAAAGAATCATGATTTTATATAGTGACAAACAACTGACACAGGATTTTATATTAGTAGACATATTATGGATAATGTATTAGATATAACACTTTGGCATTACCTACTCTATTATACAGATGCAATACTTGGGCAATTAGAGAACAGGATAAATTCACGGTAATGCCAGCAAAATTGAAATTTATGAGGAGCATGGCAAAATACCATGGCAAGATTGCAAAACCAACAAATATATATTATCACAACTTAAAATTAACCCAGTTGTAAAGAAAATTCAAAATTGCAGAAATAAATGGGTACAACATGTTCGGTGAATGGACAACCATGTGCGAAATGAAGCCCAGGAAGACCCCTCAAAAGAATTCTTGACTGTTGATGGGACCAAAACAGGTCACAAGGCCTAAAACCCTGCAAGCTATATGATGATGATGCATTAGCTTTTGAACCTTATAAATTAAAGAATGCGTAAAATTTGGGTTGACTTAAATACTGCAATTTGATGTTGATTTTAACACATGCCCCAACTGAAGAAAGAGATGAAGTAGTCAAAGAAGAATTTTATAGTTCTTTGGAAAAGGTATGTGAGGCAGATCCCAATGAAGACACGGAAACAGTACTTTGGTACTTTAACATTAAAGTTGGAAAAGAGTCCTATTTATATCCAGCATGTGAAGGCAAAACAAATGATAACAGAAAAGTATGGTAATTCTTGTACTGGGAAGGGGTTTAGCTGTGACAGGAACATGGTGTCAACATAAGGACATTCATAAGGTCACCTGGTGATCACTTGACAACAAAATATGTAACCAGATAGATCATATATTGGTAGACAGAAGACACTCCGCAAGTGTTTGTGATGTGAGAAGTATGGGAGGAGCAGAAAAAGAATCAGGCCATTTTCTAGTGACAGCCAAAATTAGACTGAAAATTAAGAAAAGTGAGAAGACTAAGAAAAGTGAAATAAAGAAATGGGACATTGGTCAACTAAACAAGAAAGAAATAAAAGAAAGACTTCATCAAGGAGGAAAGAGCAAATATACAAAATACTCAATTAGAAGTAGAAGATATTAATTAAATATGGAACAAAATCAAAAAGGAATAAATAAAGCAGCAAGAAAAATAATAGGAAAAGAAGAAAGACCACAAAGAAATAATTAGTTTGATTAAGAATGTCAAATAAAATAGAAGATAATAATGAGAGCTTACAAGAAAATGACTAACAGAAAAACCAGATAAAGTGAACAAGAATATAAAGACAAAAGAAAAGAAGAACATAAAATATTTAGCCACAAAAAAGGGAATAGTCTTTAAATCAAAGCTGAAGCAAATGGAAACTGCTTATAATAACAATGAAGCAAAGAAATTTTATCAAGAAGTGAAGAGTACAAGAACAGGCTGTCAACAGCAAAAATTTCTGATTAGAGATAAGGATGGTAACAGAGTGAACAACAATGAGAAAGTCCTACAAAGGTGGTCTGAATATTATGAGAAGCACTTTGAACTGCGAGATGGAACAGAAATGACAGTGGAGAAAAGTGGACGATGTGTGTACAAACTGCAGAACCATAAGTTGAACCACAAGAAATGTAGACAGAGATGGCAAAAAGTGAATTAAAAACAGAAAAGCAACTGGTCATTATCAAATCACGGCCGAATTGATTGAAGAGGGAGGAAAAGACCTCAAGAAGTCGTTTATGAATTCATTTTAAAAAATACTGGAAGAAGAGAGTGGAAATATGGCATAATATGTCCAATTCATACGAAAGAGTATGTGATGCAAGATAATTATAGAGCAGTCACATTGCTGTGTACAACATACCAAATTCTGGCAAGTATTTTATATGTAAAATTAGTACCTTGTGCTGAGGAAATAACAGAATACCAGGGAGGCTTTCAAAGGGGAAAATCAACTGTGGGTCAAATTTTTTACTATGACACAAATATTGGAAAAATATGGGGAACACAAAAAAAAAGGTACATCATCTATTTATTGACTTTCAAGCAGCAAATGGCACTGTATGGATAAAGAAAATATGGAGTGAATTGCTAAAACAGGTTTCTGAAAAAAAAATTAGTTACTTTTCACAGAATTTTTAATAGTGAAATACAGTCTAAGGTTAAAATTGGTAAACATTTATTCTCTGAATTTAAAGTTATCAAAGGTTTGTAACAAGAAGATGCAATTGCCCCATTGCTGTTTAATGTAGTGTTAGAATCTGCAATTAGAAGGTCTAAAGTAGAAACACAGGGAACCATATTTGACAAATGTAGTCAAATTATGGCACAAGCTGATGATGTGGTTATTATGGGAAGAAGATTCCAAGATGTAAAAGAAGTATTTACATCACTGGTCAAACATATAAATAAGATAGGATTAGAAATAAATTAAAAAAGACAAAATTTATGATAGTATCATGAAGGCCTTACAATAAAAATGAATATGAAAATCTTGGTACATATAATTTTGAAATACTGAAAGACTACACATATCTTGGTAAACTTCTAGGAAATAATAACGAATTAAGACAAGAGATTGAAAAAAGAGCTCCAAATGCAAATACAGCATATTTTGCACTTCTTCCTGTACTATAGAGTCAATTAGTACTCAAAGATGAAAAAACAAAAATCTGTAAGACATTAATTAGACCAGTGGCAACCTATGGAGCAGAATCTTGGACATTGAATAAAGATATAAACAGCTGGCTGCTTCTGAAGCAAAAGTTTTAGGAAGAATGTTTGGGGATATTAATTAAATGAAAATTGGAGAAAACAATATAACAAAAAATTAATGCAGCTCTTAGGAGATTTAAGCACACATTCATTTATCAGAATAAGTCAAATTGGATTGATCATGTTAACAGAATGGATAGTAAAGAAAAGTAAGTCAAGTATATAAAAATAATCCTCAGGGAAGTTGACTACAAGGATGAACAAATGACAGTTTAACAGTCTACAAACTTTCATGCACATTCAATTGTTAGACATTCTTCAGAAAACTGCTGCACGAATATCGATATTTATTTCATGATTAGTTTAATATACTGCAAATGCTCAATCTTCACAGGGGTTATGTTCTTGTAAAATCATGCAAAAGGTAAAAATGTGATGCATGTAGTTAAGACCTTGTGGGAAAAACAGGATTAGGGAAACCAAGGACACACAAAATATAATATGTGCTCTTAATGACAAGTAAACAAGAAGTCATTAGCACTGATGTATATTGGAACAACAACAGCATGTGAAGTGGGCAACCACAGTAAAATTTGTTCTGCATGCAGATAACATGAAATTCAATACACAAAATGAAGAATAACTAAGCATACATAAAACTGTATGTATAATTTTATCTGTGTATTTGTCAGTACATTTTGTGCAATACAAAATATCCTGATAATATTTAGGCTGCCCAAAAGGATTTGAAACAAAATTTTTTATTGCTAGTAATTTATTAAATTCTTTGAACATACTCATCACATGACTAGATGGATATATTACACATCTCAGTTTTCTATATAATCTATATCAACATCAACAGCCTTGTGTCACCAAGAAACAAGAGTACCTATCCCGTTCTTGTTCTAATTTGAATGTTGATTTCACAGCCACTGCTCAGCTTCTTTAAAAACCTCATCACTCCCAAACCTCTTGCCATGAATGGCATTTCTGAGGGCTCCACAGAGGTGGAAATCTGAGGCAGCAAGATCTTGGCTGTACAGAGGGTGAGGAAAAATATTCTATCCCTCTTCTGTGATTGCTTACTGTATTTTCAAACGTGTGAGCTCATGTATTGTCACATTGAATGGCAATTTCAGCAACATTTTTGTGAGGTTAAACTCTCCTGAAATGCTTCTGCTAGGTTTCAAGAGTTTGACTGTACAGATCTGAGTTAATGGTTTGACCAATGGGCAAAGGTTTTCCAAAATCACCCCTTCTACATCCCCAGAAACAGTGGCCATGGTCTTCCCTGCTGAATGGGTAGCCTTAAACTTTATCTTCTGAGTTGAATTTGGATGAACCCATTCCAGCAACTGTCTTTTGTCTGCAGTTCCAAGTGATGGATCCATGTTTCATCCCCAGTGATGATCCCTAACACAAAGCTGTCACCATCAGCCTCATAATAATACAGCAAACTTGAAAACACCTCTATCCACACAGTCTTGTGATGGTTAGGCTCTGTGGATCCTAACAAGAACACATTTTAAATATCCTAAGGCATCAAAAATGTTGTTCGCCGTGCCAGTGGATACAGAGAGGTCAATTGCAAGCTTTCTTCTGGTTGTAATACACTGAACATTTCAAATGAGTTCATTGGCACATTGAAGCAATGCCTGAGTGACTGCTCTTGTTGTCCAGCCAGAGCAACACGACAGCACTAAGCCCTTCTTGGCCATTCTCAGAACCTGCTAATCATAAGCCCAATGACTAACAGTGCTTTTATCAACAGCATCAATGCTCTATACATTTTTTAAACTGCTTGTAAGTGTTTGTTATTGATTCCTTCTCTGCCATAAGAAATCAAACACCAGTAACACCCCACTGTTTCAAATGCACATCAGCATACCACACCACTTTGATGACACCCTTCTCATGCATGGGAAAACGTATTGTTCCACACGGTGCAGTAGCAAGTGGGACATTCAAAATTAACCAAGGAAAAAATTGCAGACATTTCCTTTTGACTTTGATTGAAGTACACGAAGTGTTGCCAAACTTTTTCAACAACCCTAATACTAGGAAATATCTATAAAAAGAGCAATTTACAACTGGACTATGGTGTCACTGTTTTAGCATATGTTTTCAAAATTAATTAATAATGTAACATATGTCTCCAGCTTGTATGTTTTAAAAATTGCTTCAGCGTTCTGTCTTGACTTTGCCTGGGTAATGATTAAATATTTTGTAAATTGGAATGTCTCTGCAGGCAACATAACACTGTGTCCTGGGCAAAATGTTGCCCACAAGCTATGGGTCGAGAGGGTTCATATGGTGCCACGACAACCCTCATACCAAGATTAAATATCAAGCACCTCTCTAGGAAGTAGTCAAATTCAAGACAATAAATTACTAAGTCACCCACCATCTGCAGCCTCTTTTCAGAGTAGTGGTGGTCAGGTGAGGAATATCAACATTGGCATCAGAATTTTCATCAACCTCTACTACGTCCTCCTCAGTTAAAACAGCAGCATTAGCATGACAAATATCCTGGATATCTGCCTCCCCCACACACACGGGAAACCATCTCCTAGTACTTGATGGGGCCACACAAGAATGTTCCTTACATCACCTTACTCATAAGCAAACTCCCAAAAGTGATTAAATGCTTCAGACCAAAGCTTTTTCCAGCAACCATTTAATGGTTCCTCTTACCTTGCCTTTATTTTTCATCTTGATTAAACAAACTGTACATCATCTACACTGCAGTAGTGTCTGAATACAACAATCATCACTCCCCTGCCCATTTCCTTGAAGAGTGACATTTTCTTTTCATTTTATCCTCAAGACCCTCATCAGCACATACACACACTTTCCTGATGTTCCATACTACATGATATCTAGGGAACTACAGAATGCAAGAGGCAAACACACGTGAAAGAGCAATGCAAATGAGTGACAGACGTACACTATCGTACACAAATTTTACCACAAGAATCTTTCCATGAATATGCAAAACTACAACGTACAAACCCTCAAAAAAGGTGAGACTGCTGCACAACATAAACATAAAATGTTGAGAAAATGACATAAAAAATTAAGTAGCAGGAGCTGTTTAGTATGCATAAACCATTCAGTGAGTTATGTACAAGAAATGAGTAAAATGACACAATTTTTCTTCCACTTAATCTTTCAAAATGAGTGATATGTCATACACGTGATAACGGGAGAGCTTCTTGTACTTAATAATCACAAAAAAATATTTATTCTGTACAGACATCAACTTATAGGTTCACACACGTACATATCACTCCCCACCAAAGAACACTGAAGTAAAAGGTACAGCTAGTGATAAAGATTAACATTACTCCCATCATTTTGTGGTCAAAGCATAGCCAGGTTCTCCTGAAAAGCCTTCTCCTCACAAATAATAAAAATAAAACAACTTTACTTGTCATGCAACAGAGTAAGTAAAGCACTGGTATTCTGTTTCTTCTGCATTCTAATCCTCTAACCAGATGATGGCTTCAATGTCATCTTTCATCAGTCCATCCTGTTCTCAGTAGGTATATTTGATGACAATGATATGTTTACAACAAACAGCCCAATTTGCAGCTGTTACTAATAACAAACATTCATTGTCAGTTTTTGTACAGTAATCAAAGATAGATTCCTGGATGAATGTCCTGAACTTACCAGTATTGTATCAGTTTGGCTCAGCCGAAGCAAAGTGGTTGTAAATCGGATATGTGAGGTGGTATCAACTACACTACACATCTACGTCTCACACGAACGTACTGCAACAAACCCTACGCGTGTGTCAAATTGGGTGGTTCACATAACAGCAAAGATTGTAATAAGTGAAGGGACACGCCAGCAAAATGTGCCTTGTGTGGCGGAAATCACCCGCCAAATTACAAAGGCTCTGAGCATTATCTTAATATCATCAAAGGAAACAATCCACACAGAACCCCCCCCCAGAAAGCTCGATACCAATACCCACTTCCGCATATAACCATACCACAACTCCTCACAGCCTCCCACTTCAACAACAATGCAGTTACACTGACGTAGTCAGCAACCGCGCTAAACTCGCAGAGGAACCAACTACCACACTCAAAGCATTCTTAGAAGAATTTAAAGGATTGTTTGCACAACTAATCCAACAGAGCAGCTTGATTTTAAACATGCTCACAACAATACTAAATAAACCCCATTAACCCATACAAAGTATTGCGAATAGCTCAATGGAACGCAAACGGCCTCCAACAACATAAAGAAGTTAAACTCTTCCTGAACCAAAATCAAATTGTTATCCTGTTAATTTGTGAAACGCACCTTACATCCAAAAACCACTTCACCATTCCTGGGTATGACCTTTGCTACACCAATCACCCAGATGGAACGGCACACAGGGGCACCGCGATACTCATAAAGACTACAATTGCATATTACGAACAATTACAATATACAGAACCAGTAATTCAAGCCACATCAGTACGAGTTAAAGGACCACTGCGTGATATAACTATAGCTGCAGTATACTGCCCGCTGTGGCACAATTTAAAAGCAGAGCACTTTGAAGCATTCTTCCAAACTCTCGGCCCCTGCTTCTTGGCTGGAGGGGATTTTAACAGCAAAAATATGCTCTGGGGATCAAAACTACCACCAAATGATGTGAATTGGCCAAGGTAATCCAGGCTCAAAATTATTCCTACTTATCAACCGGGTCTCTGACATAATGGCCCACCGACGCCAACAAAATACAGGATCTCCTGGATTTCTTCATTACTAACAGCATTTCTGCCACATATGCTGACGTTCAAGCCAGCTACGACCTTACCTCCGATCATACCCCCATCATAGCAACCATCAACACGACTATCGTGGTCCGTCAACCAACACCTCAACTACACACCTCGCACACGAACTGGGCACTATATAAAACTGAGGTACGAGACAACATGACCACAGTGATGAAACTTAAAACATGTGAGGATATTGAGATAGCTACCACCAATTTCATCGGCATCTTACAGCAAGCCGCTCAAGCAGCCACTCCCACAAGACACCCACTCAGTCCAGCTAGCAACTTACCTTCTGAAATCAAACGCTTGTAAGCAATAAAGCATACAGCCAGATCAAAGTGGCAAACAACCCATGCTCCAGACGACCAACGTCTATTCAATAATGCAAGCAACAAACTCAAGGCCGCCCTCCACGAACTGCGGAATGCATCCTTCACTGCTTACGTCTCCTCTCTTAAACGAAATGACAACTCCATCTGGAAACCGCTCAAATCAAGGAAAAAACCACGAACAACACTCCCCCCGATTCGTAAAAATTCAACACCCCTGGGACCTTGGGCCAAGAGCGACTCAGAAAAAGTCGAGCTATTCGCTAACCATCTAGCGGAAGTGTTCACCCCTCATGACAACACCCTGGATCCAGAAGTCGTAAGAGAACTTGCAACACATACCCAACACTTGGAAAACCTACAAGCTTCCACTCTCAGTGAACTCAAAGAAGTAATCAAATGTCTTAATCCACTCAAGGCGCCCGGCTCCAACATCATCACAGCACAAATGCTACAGGAAATGCCGCCGGAAGGTCTACAAACTCTCCTATACATATTCAACGCTATAACCAGATTGGAATACTGGCCAGTCCCCCTGAAACATGTAAAGATCATCATGATGCCAAAACCGGGAAAAAATCTCACTGATGTCACTTCATATAGACCAATCAGTCTTTTGCCTGTCATATCCAAAATTTTAGAGAAACTCCTACCCAAAAGGATATACAAAGACACACACTTCCAGGCGTGGATACCTCTGCATCAAATCGGTTTCCAAAAAGCGCATTCTACCATACAACGATGTCACCATCTTACAGATATAATAAAAAAAGCATTGGACGACCAACAATATTGCTCAGCCATTTTCTTGGACGTCAGCCAAGCGTTCGATAAAGTATGGCATCAGGGCCTCCTGCTAAAAATTAAACAAACCCTCCCCCCATCGTACTTTAATATCCTAAAAACATACTTACAAAATAGATACTTCGTGACATCACACAACAACGAAACAATGACCCCACTGAACAACCAACACCACTACACTCTACCTACCGCACAAAC
>Ga0123354_10008232_pt1 | contig 15829 bp, 8 predicted proteins | sample TergutLab28metaG_2_FD_97872 | JGI IMG/M metagenome (GOLD analysis project Ga0123354, IMG submission 97872) | Labiotermes labralis P4 segment gut microbial communities from Petit-Saut dam, French Guiana - Lab288 P4 | ecosystem: Host-associated > Arthropoda: Insects > Digestive system > Gut ...
CACAAATCTAAGGGTGAAAGTAGGAATTTGCATACCTTATTTGAATATTTCCTTACCTAAAAAGAAAGTTGTTTTAAGAGACCCTGGGGCCCTGGACCAACTGCACCACTGCAACCCAGTTAATCTGGTTTTGATGAGTGCTAAGAATGCATGCACAAAGCATATTACAGACAGGGAGTTTCTTGTTTTGGTTTGCATTGATTAGGTTGAAACTCACTTGAACTTGCTTGTTGTATTCTTTGTATTGACTGTCTGCAAGGTTGGAGCAGATGATGTCCGAGAAATTCAGATTGACACGGCAGGCTTTGTCCACAAAGAAAGCTTGTTCTACCACTGATGTCAGCATGAATGCCATCATATATAGGAACATGACAGGCTCCACTGTAATAAGATGCCACCAGTGACATCTTTGTGACCTTTCCTCCTCCACTGGTACCTGTCAGATTTGTGATGTTACACACAAAAAACTCAGTTACTACGTAAGATTAAAAGTAATGTCCAGAACCTCTAATCTTGTTACTGTCTTTTCAAAAACATAAAACTGTCAATAACCTGTTTTTTTAATGGACGTAGAATTGGTATTTCATGAAAAGTGAAGGTCAGGTATTAAAACTAAACTGCTGAGCTGAATATTTGGATGTAAGAGAGACTAAATGAATTCATGGAGAAAATTATATATGGGGGAGCTTCATATTTTGTATTCTATACTTTGTACACAGTGGCCAGATGTAGGTGGCTGTACGTGGGCAGAGAGGATATACTGGTACGCAGACAGTTTTCATTCCAAATAAATGTGGAGTAGAAAGCTAGTATTATAACATGTCTAGGAAAAGAGCTAATGTGAATGTGAACTGCAGTAAACAGACACAAGATAGAGTCCCGTGGTGGGCTATAGTGGTAGTGTTAATGTACTTTCAGGTTTCATAAAAGTAACATTTTCCCTGTCCATGACATGAAGCCATAAGAGGGGAGTAGACATATCGCTCCACTCATTCTGAACCTCAGTGCTAGTTGGAGGCGAGTTGTCAACATCACACCCTGGTCTCTTTACCCCAGGGAAGAGCCCCCGTACCCATTGACTAGGAGGCTTTGTGGGCCCCAGAGTGTGTCTGGATGTTTTGGAGAAGATAAAAATCTCTTGCTCTGCTGGAATTCAGGTTCTATAACAGAAGAAAAATTTGAGTAGTTTTGTTTCTGACAAGCCCACTCGTCGCCCTGCTGTCACCTTTTATCGTCTCTTATACACGACTTTTTGTACTTTTAAACAACATATACACATTGTCTTATATGTAGAATTCTAACATTGTTCTGTGTGTTATAATCCAGCTGGTTCTTTGAGCTCGTAACGATTTTTAGTCTCATGTAGCCTTTGATGCTGATGGGCCTCTAATTCTACACTCACATGAACAGTTGAATACCTATTACCATTGATGAAATTATTTGTTACAGGGACTTTGGTGTTACATGTAGTTAACACAAAACAGGAAAATGGTTGGAAATGTGTATTAATGATTTTGCACAAACATTGGTCTGGATATTGAAAGTCCCCCCCCCAGTTAAATGTACATATTCTGCTTTGTTTATTGGCTGGAAGAAATAATACAGAGTTTTCATGGTAAATATTCATTTGGGTAAAAAGATTTGCTTATGTGGAACTGGATGAAAGTTTATCGGTGTTGTCAGAAATCCACAAACTATATCCACAGAGTGGAGCCTGCCTTGAGAAGCTAATGATTCCTCAGCCAGTTATGAAATTCCCTGCACTGAAAGTTCATTACCCATTTTCACAAGAGCTTGCAACTTGTGCGTATCTTGAGTCGGATGAATCTACTCTTCACTATTTCATTCTCTTTGCACAAGATATATTTTAATATGTCTCAAAATCCATTACATACCCAATCCTGAATTACTTCAGTTTATTTCACATATTCACAAACTGTTTCTGAAACACCTGTTTTTATTATTATTCCATTTACCTAGAAACTGAAAATATCCATTCAAACATTATACCAGATGTCTTACACGTGACATATCCTGTTCCTTGGTATCTGCCATTTGAAGGAGTTGTTGCCCTTACTGTGGCAAATCTGTGTGTGTGCCAAGAGTGATGCTGGGATTTCCTGTTATCAGCTTGTTGTGTAAGGCTGAGCACCACAGTGATTTAAGTCTTAATCTTCCTTCTGAGTCCGCCAATTAACCTCTTCCCCCACCTCCCCCACCTGTGGTTTATTTAACAGCCCTGTGCCAACTGCAAGGATGTTAAATCATCAAATAAAAAATTACTGTACACAGTTTGAAGAATAATTTTGAAATAATGTGGGGGATATATTGGTCTTCTCTTGTTTTTCAGTCTTATCTGAATACATAGGTCACAATTGCGTAAAATTCTGATTGTTTGTGCACAGAGTTTACATAACTTATCATAATGACCCTTGTATGGGTTATCACTGTCAAATAAGCTAGAGTGTTCTCTTTGTTATGCTGAAGGTACAAAGTGTGTTTCTTCAGCTGCATTCGTGGCCTGTTATGGTAGTGATCATTAGCAGCTTACGTTTAGCAGTGAGTGGCCCGTGTAATAAAATGTGTGACTATCACACTTGCATTTCTCAACTGGGATTCCACATGTTGAGGTAAATCTACACAATAGTACATAAACTAGGAGCTTTTCTTTGCTTCAAGTTTCTCATTACATTAATTTTACTGTCATTGCTACAAAAATTATTATTTCTGGAATAAATGAAAGGCTTCAAATTGTTATTAAAATTAAACAGCAACTTTACTAACAATATTGAAACAACATATTCTCTGGCTTCTTTAGATTAAAATTTCATTTTTTTTCTTGAATTTATCATTGCTTTGTCAAAGTATGATTTTCTCATAAAAAAAGTGATCCTGTTACAGGCCCGGTGTGGGTAGAGGTATAGCTTTACTCTTCCATGACTGTGGCACTAGAAGGGGGTGAGTGGTCAGCAGCACACTCCAGCCGCCGTTTACCTCCGGGAAAGAACCGGTACCCATTTTACAGGAGGCTGGGTGGGCCCCAGGGCCGGTCTGGACGGGCGGAAAATCTCGTCCCCACCGGGATTCGATCCCGGACCGTCCAGCCCATAGTCAGTCTCTATACCGACTGAGCTACCCGGCCCATGTGATTTTCTCATACCTACCGCAAACACATTTTCAGACTGGGGAGTTAAAAAACCCAGTGTTTCACAAGGATTAATTTTTGATCCTTAATGCTTTCTTCTCTACATAAAAAAATTAATGGAAAATCTAAACCAATTTTATTTACAGTTAATACTAGTAAAATATTTACTAATTCTAATCTCAAAGATTTTAAAAATGATAAAAAAATAAATTTGAATCCCAAAATAAATGGTTCAATGTCAATAGATCGTAAACTGTTATTAACCGTTAAAGTACGAGAGGTAAAAAAAAAACCCAAAGTAGCCGCTGGTGGCTGGGGCTCTTTTTGCTTTAAATGCCCATTTTTGCACCAGCTGATATTATCTATTGTATTTCATACATTTTTAAATACAAGAACTTCAAATAAAAAGTACATGCTCAAAAATGGATCCATCTAACTGTTATGCAAGTTACAAGATATTCCACCTATTTTCATGCAGCTTAGTTCATGGTCCTTTTTTATTTTGTTCATTTTTAACTCTAAGTTTTATTTTCTAGATTCATTCATTTCAAAATAACTGTTGCTGTAAGTGGGGACCCTGTGCTATACAATTTGGAGCTGACTGCACATGTTTCCTTAGAAGCTGATTAGGTTTCATATACTGATGTTTATGTTTCATGGTAATGTTGGCTTATCTGGGTGCTGAGAGGGAATGAGATCATATGCAATCAGAGTGGAGGAAAAGAATGCATACCCATGTTCATTGCACTGGTTAGTGCAATATGGGACCAATGGCAAATGTCCTTCATTCTTCTGTACAGATTTCTTTGTGTTGTTTGTGAATAGTAGTTGCACACTTATGTCTATCTTCAGGTCAACGGTTCAGTCCATTCCCTGTCAGAACATTAATATGTGACAGGTCAGGCAGTGCAGATGCTTGAATCATGATAAGAGATGCAGAAAGTGCTGAGTTTGTTGTGTGTGTGTGTTATCATGAAGTGCATTTAGTAGTATGGCTGCAAAAAGGAGAAAACTTTCAGACCAAGTTATCATGGAAAAGATATTATAATCACACTCTGATGTACATTCATCAGAAGATGAAAACATTTCACCCCAGAATGACATTGACACAAATGACATTACTGACACAACCTGCACACAGTGGACTATCAATAAAACTGTCAACCTACTGTACCTGTGATCCACAGGTTGGCAGGGGGTCCCATTGGATTATGACAAACAGTGGCACCCCACATCACTAAAGACTCTACTGCATTCAGCGTTTTCACGCTCTTCTTTTTTGAATCTATACAACTGTTTGTGTAAGAGATACTGATAAAACTCATTTTATAAAATTCACAACTAAATATAGTCCTCAAATTGATTTGAACATTAGTTATACTAACAAATTAATTGCTAAAGCATATAATACACAATTTCTTGAAACATACATATGCAGGGAGTACACTGTCCTGGAAAATTCATAGTGAACAAATTACAGACAAGTTAAGTACAGCATTTTATACAATGAAATCATTTAAGACCTTTACATTACTGGAAACACTGAATATGGTAAACTTTGTTTATTTTCATTCTGTTGTGAATTATGGATTAATATTGTGCAGGAACCCCTCACATAATGCAAACATTTTTAAGAAATAAAAGAACATAATTAGAATTACTACAGGATGCAGTAGTAGAAACTTGTGTAGGTGTTTATTTCATAATTAAAAAATTCTACCTCTTCAGTCACAATGTATACTTACTTCTCTTATTTGTGGCTAACAAGAAAAATAAATTCAAATTAAATTCTGATGTCTGTAACATAAATAATAAGGCAAAGCTTTCCCATTACAGGTCTGGACAGGCCCTAAGGGCTCCAGGAGGTTCAGGCTTCCAGGATTTCTAGACAGACGACACATGGAAGTGGTAAGGTTTTCACCCCTACCCACCACTCACTTTTACCCCCCCCCCCCCTCACGAGATATCCCTGGTACTTATTTCTGCTAGAGGCTTAGTCAACACCGGGCCATAGCTATAACATAAATACTAGACAAAAATGTGACTTTCATCTTTTCAGTATATTAAAAAAAAAGGAGTCTACTCAGTTGGCATAAGTGTTCAACTGTCTCCCACAGAATATAAAAAATTTAAGTGATAACCCCAGACAATTTAAATCAGCCCTGAAGAATTATTTACATGCTCATTCTTTCTACTTTATAGGCAAATACTGTAATGTAAATAGTGAATGATAAACTAAACTAAATCACTTTCCAACTAATTGTATTGTACCAACAACTACTGTATGTATGCAGTATTTTCTTGCCTTGTTTTATATCCTGGATACTAAGCTGTTTTGGATTCACAGATTGTCAATAAATTCAAATCCTATTTAAATACTCCGTCAAAAATCTCCGGAGAGAAAGTAGCTGAACGGACGTAACACGTTCGGAACGTACAGGCATAGCGTTGCGAATGCTGTACGAAGTTCTGTCGAGTTAGTGACCTAATTCTATTGCGTTAAACGAGCCGGTACGTACGTTAAAATTTGAATCTCGAACGAAAAGAAATAGCGTCATCTGTTAACATTACTAATCACTATACATGTTTCCGTGGCTGAAATTGACAATGAGTGCTAACAGGTGAAGGTTCTGAGAGGTCCGTGGAAGTGAACGAAGTGTTGTTAAATTATGGAAGACGAACGAGAAGGTTTGATAATCCGTGTCAGTAGTGATAATGAAGAATTCACAGACAATGAAGATTCATTCGATATCACAAGGAGCAATATTCAGCATGAAAATAAGACGAATCCCTTCTATGAAAAACTCCAATTTATCGGTGTTGGTCTTGTGTTATGTTTTTCTTCCACTGCATTAATAATTCTGTTGCCCCTCTATTTGGAGGTCGTGGATGTTTATGGCGACGCATATACCGCTGTTATTTTCACATGTTCTGTAACGACTCTTGGGTTATTATTGGTGTCATGTGTGTCTGGAAGATTAGGAAATGGTGTTGCAGCAAGTCTGATGCCACCATTTGGATTTTCATCCGTTCTTTGCACAGGCTTAATTTATGGAATAAGCGGCTTCTTGGTGATATACTCTCTTGAAAGGAAGAAAGTCGTATGCCACCTGCAGGATCCTATCAAGGGGGTTGTGCTTGTCTTCTCGTTGGTCTACTATTTCTTTTTCTGCAGGAAAAGTACGTATGACAGTCAGGGTATTTATGCATAAAAAGTAACCTTACTTTTGAGTACATAGTGCTTGATAATTGTTGAGGATTTATTTGACTTTTTGGAATGTATGTTCATTCTTCTACAACACATGTGTTTTGATTACGATGCTTATTCTGCACCCCAACAGAAAGTTTTAGTGAATTTCACAGTACATGAAGATGGTTTTAAAGAAACTCTGTAGCTATATATTGGCATTATTTATCCTAATTGATTATTGATTTCTGTTATTTTGGGGAAAGTCTTATTTAAATGGGTATGAACTTAATGTAACATGAAAATATTCTGCATTTGAAGTTACAATGAGTGCAAAAATAGTCCATTCTGTGGAAAAGGCGAAATTAATGTGTGTGAACTGAAATTAATACAGTCATAAGTGATACATAATAATAGTGTGTAGATATGCAAAATATTAGCCCAGGCAGCATAGTTTAATCAGCAATTATTACTTTCTCACAGAGTGATTAAGATAAAGGTGTCAAAAGAAACTCTCAGCTTATGATATTGACAGTTAAAAAATTAATAGATGCTTATTAAGTGCTTCCAGGTACTTTTCTTACATAGTTTTAAGAAGTTAATTTTAAGTGGCTTATAATTTTTCTCCATATAGAATGCACATTATGCAGTTTTGTCAATAAGAGTATGTATACAGCTTTATATATCTTAGTAAGATATCAACACTACCCTGGTTGGAATGAGGTTTACCACAGTTCATAGTGCAGTGGTGACTCCTATGCTCCTATAATGGTAAAGAAAGAAAAAAAAACCCATACCTGGTAAGAAGTATAGAACATCTTGTAGATAACATTCAAGGCCAACTACCTGGGCAGTTGGAATATATGAAAGGTTATTTGTTTACATATGTAACATGTACATTTGTAAGTATTTCAGAGATTATTGAAACCAGTCACTTATAAAATAGTGGTTATTATTTATCATTATGCTTAAAGTTGTTTTAACTAGGGTGTTAAAGTCACATGTTGTTTCTTCTTGTTCGTGTACAAGGACAGAGAATAACATGGCAGTGTAGTTGATGACCTTCAGATGGGAATAGTAATCCTCCTAACAAGTTATATAAAAGAAGATCATAATTTTAATTCTGATTTGCTGGAATTTCTGGCATATGAAAGCATTTAAAAGGGTCCAAATATACTGTATCTTCTGTTAACCATTCAGGAGGTAAAGATAGTATTATTTTCAGATGATAAGAGACATGTTGGATACATAAAAAACCCTGAAACACAAAATTTGAAGATAAATTGAGAAGCTGCAGTTATGATTTTATGTGGGTAATCTTATTATAAATAGAGGAAACCAATGGAAATGTCTTTTCATAGCAGTCAAAACAGAAATCTTTTAAAACCAAAGGCCAAATTTAATAATATGGGTAGGAGTTATAAATCAAAACCCCAAAGTTTTATGCATTTATGTATATAATTATCACAGAAAATATGGAATGGAATGTTCACCTGAATCCACAGATCTCAAAATTCAGCAAAGTATGTTACATTGTAAAAGCTTTAGTGGAGGTAAGGACCCCACATGCCATAAGGGGTATCTGTTTTAGTAATTTTCATATCCATCTGGGGTATGCTTTAATTAATTAAGGTGTACATAATAATAATAAGAAGAAGAAAAAGAAAAAGAAGAAGAGTAACAACAACAACAACAACAATAATATCTGGATCTCCACATTCAGTTTTGTGACGAAGCTTTATAAAAGAGGGTAGTAGGTATGGGAATTAAATTACATGTCGAAGTGTCGAATCATGTAAAGGAATTGGATGAGTACAAGTTTTTAAAGAAGGATTTTTAGGCCCCTTATGTTTTTGCATACATTTTTTCAGCAGAAGAATATATGTCATGTTAATGTAGTTGGTATTTGCCAACGAGTGGAAGAAGAGTTACTGATTTTTTACTTATTACTGTGTATATTGTTGGTGTAAATATGTTTATATAATTTTAGCAAGTGAGGTTAAGTTTATTTAGGTAAAAATGGTGTTTGAAATATGTTTGTCCTGTGTCAGATATTATGCTGAAATGGATGAAGAATAAATGAAAGGTAAATTTGCCTTTGTCTATGCCATGAAGGCATACAGGGGTAGTAGAGGTATAGCTGCACCCATTCCTTGTTTCAGCACTAGATGGAGGTGAGTGGTCACCATCATGCCCTGCCTGCTGTGTCCCCAGGAAAGAACACTGGTACCCACTGAATGTGAAGCTGGGTGGGCCCCAGAACTACCCTAGTTGCTGTCAGTACACTAGAAATCTGGACACATGATTAATGTTGACTTCTCAGAAAGTTTTCATGTCTAGAGAATTTAAATGCACAACTTGCGTAGTTGGAAAATGTTGCTGTCAGGTTACGCACATACTCTTCCATTCTCCTTATTTTAACTGTCAGAAGCAACTTTATAGTCTACTGACTGTTGCTGGAAGCACATGGTGGTCATGGTCTATCTGCCATTTTTTTGGTCATCCAAAATTTCATCATCTGTTCAGTTGGTAATTGACTGCCATTATATACATAATAGGTGCATACATTATACATTCTGTGGGTCCTAATTTTAGTCAGAGAGACAGTAGGAAGTGGCATACATTCATTTCAGTCTTCAAAGTGATTGTTCTGATTTTGTTGGTATCCCTATATCTTTTCAAATGTATATGTAACTTTAAAATCATGCTCTGGCATTAGAGTTTTCTTTGGTGGCAAGATCTGGTGGAGTCCAGTAGGTCTGAAATATATATTTATGCTGCTGGGTATTCTGGTGTTCTTTCTTTTCTTTTCGTTTCTTCTTTTTCTTCCCCCCCACCCCCACACCCCCCAAGAATCGTAGTTTCGCTGTGGTATTTAGGTATTATTAGTGGTGTTATGTAGCATAATGACTGTTGGTTTTTTCTGAGTAAAAGCTCCTGGAGACACTAATTAGGATGACCACTGCTCTCTGGTGTTGAGGCTGTTTAGCATTGTGCCAGTCTACAGCGGCTGCTGTTGTGAGTTGAATCCTGTTCAGCTGTGAGGAAAATATATTAGTGTTTGCTGAAGTGATAAGTCAGGGGTTAAAAATGTTATGTACTCAGTATTTGGGGATGCAAAATCTCACCCTGTAATAACAGATGGATGGTGCCTGCCATTCTGTTCAGCTTCATCAGTAAACAATCAAATCATGACTACTTGGCTAGTTTTAAATATTTGTTTTCATCTGTCATGTTGTCAGCAGCAGTGGACTTTGTGTGGAGGGACCTGCTGTCCCCATCTTCAGGGTAATATTGCTAATAATCAATCCAACTGTGAGGTGTGAAATCACAGAGATCTTAGTCTTAATTTTCACTACCACAAGAACAACCTCGTGTACACTTGAATGCTAAGTTGTGATTATAACTCTTACATGAACTCACAGAGGCAGTGAACAGTGTGAAATTAAATTGTAATAAAGAAATTGTTTAGAAATCTGCAGTCAGCAAGCACTGTATCTCCTTCTGTTATTTTCAGTGATGGGCCTACGGAAGATCTTCTGCTCTACAACTATCATCGTTGGGCTGTTTATTAGTGTTGACTATGGCTTGTGCGATGAGTTCCGATGTCGTGGCAATGAACGTGAGCAAAGAAGTGATGATGCTGGAGACTGGAGCTGGCAGAGCCACTTTGTATGGACATTTCTGTACATTGTGGGACTTGCACTCTGGAGCCTCAACTATACATTGTTGGAAGGACATCTGGTTGTATCTGGGGTAAGACTCAAGCCTTACAGCTTAGATTTATGCAAGAATATATCCTTATGCTTCACCAATTTTAACCAAGCTGTTGCTTCCACTTGTATCATTTTTGTGGAATAATGAGGAAGGTCATGATTTCCATTCTGCTGCAGTGTAAGTGCATAGGAGAAATACTGGTTGCTTGTCTCATTTATTGATGTACAGTAGTTGAGGTCTTTAAGTGGAGAGTTCCCTCCAGTGCAGGTCTTCTGGGTTGATACACTGTGTTGACTGGCTAACTGAGCATATCAACTTGGAAGACTTGAATCTTTGGCAGCACCACTGTCGAAACCCCACATCTCATTATGTGGGAATGTCTTGGCTGCAAGACTTTTCTCGAGAAGGACCCAGCTCTGTGGAGTGAGTGAATCAGCTAGTTTTTACACATAACATTAGCATAAAATACAAGCTAGACAACCTGGGGAAGTTATACTGTGATATCACCCTTTCCAATAAGTAAACACAGATAAAACGAGTGCAGTAAGAACAACAACAAAAACAGCAACAATAGTACTTCATTAATGAATGTTGGCAGGTGTGGCTTGCTGTGATAATAGGGCAACTTCACAGATTTCACTGTGTGTGGTCCCATTTGGCATTCTTGATAACAATGTTGAACCTAGAGGTGTCTTACCAACTTGGCAATTTTTTTTGATCAGTTGAACCACTCTTAGCTTCTGAAGGCAGGCCTACTCTGATCCACAGGGCTTCACTTATGTAGGGACCGGAAGCTCTCGTCTTGTCACTGTCTCCCGTTTAGTTTCTGCAAGAGACGGCCACCCCCATTCATCCACATGTCACTTACGCCCTCACCTGCAGATCACAGATGAGAGTCAACAGGAGCAGTCTGTTGACTCTGGCGCCAGACAACACAGGTTGGTATCTATTCATATATTCCCACTGTTGTGGTTGGTGGGGAGAAATGCTTATGGTAGTACATCTGACTTCTGTTCAGGGGGTTGCATGATTTGAATCATTGTTACAGATGATTTTTTTGTGGTTTGTGTCTGCCCTTTCAGGCAAGTGATATGATATTACCTCAAATTAAGCCAGGACTGCTTTCATTTATATCCTTTTACATCCAGTAACTGTCACTTAACTAACGTGAGGGTTACTTGTGCAGTGTTACATGTTATACAGTATAAGATGTACTGATTTGTTCACAGGCAAATCACATACATGAGACAGCAGTACTGTGATTCTGACACAAGGCCACAAGCCTTGCCTATTGCACTGTGGCTGCACCTTATAACTATGGTCTTGGTGCTGGCTTTGTGTTGGACTGATATGACATCTGTAGTGGGAAAGGTAACATATATCTGGTTGTAGTGTACTAAGTCAAAACTAGTGTAATGCTTGTGTTATGAAGTGTTGGAAGTTGGCTGTGGTGGTCCCCAGTTGCGTGACTTTCATACCAAATGTTGTTAAATTCAAGGAGTTGTTTGAAGTTTGAAAGTAGATGCATGTACAAACACACACACCATAATTAACTTGTTAGCATACTTCCTTGGTTTACTGTCATATACCAGAGTGTAAGACATCTACATCCAATACACAAAGTTCCATTCCATGCTGTAAGTGACAGTGTTTAGTATGCGCTGGGTGCAGGAGAAATGTAAGTCCTGTGTTTTATGTAGATGCAATTAATCCCTGCAACAGATACTGCAGGTGGCCCCATGTTCTTCATGTCACTGTTGCTACAGTCTTCCTGTCACTTTAGCTGACTGTATAAGAGAGGCAGCAACACATTCAGTGGAAAGGAAATGGAACATCTTAGTGGCCAAATGTACTCTCTGCTTAGGGTCCAGTCTCATCTTTCTGAATGAATCGTGTACCATTAAACATTGAATGATGGACATAGCAGTGAATTTTCTTTTTAAACTCATGGTAGTTGATCCATACTTTATGTCCATAAAGTGTACAGGTGGAAACTTGTGTTCTCTTGCTTCTTCTTCTTGGTTTTAAGTCAGGCTAAGGGTGGTTGATGAAACAAGAGTATTGTTTGCATTCACAGGGTTCTTCAGCTGCCGAATTTTGGAATTTGACAAGAGATGGCTTGTATTGTCATTTTGGTGGACACAACAGAATGACAAATAATTTAAGTGATGAAGTGACATCACTGATTATTCATGACACTTGCCAACAGGTATGACTACTTCGCAATACTTGATGATGACCTTGTTGTAGCTGTATATGTTTGTGAAACATTGTGATTGTTACTGTCATGGGACGGGGCTTTATGTTGGGTGTGTATATAGGTCTGTTCTCTTTATAGTAAATGTAGAAATAACCATCAATAAACTCTTAAGACTAAACCATGATCAGGATGAACAGTATGAAGTAAAGGAACCCTACCTTTAGAGAAGGTAACATTTAATCAGGCATTCAAATTTGTATAATGAACAAAATACATTTTCAGTTACCAGTATGAAGAAAGGTAACTGGAGTACGTATGCAGTTCCCTCAAGACACCGTAATTTAACAGAATGTGTTAGAAGAGAGTGGCATATTAAAAGGCGGAGCTGAATGTCATAACTTATAGAACCACTTTGACTCATTCAGTTCATGGCCCAGTAACTGGATATTATATGGTTTTTTTTTCTGGCTTTTGTATTGTATTGTACTGCATTTATTTGCATCCATAGAGTCACATTACATAACATAGGACTAGTGAGAACAATATACAGACCATACCAACACACAAATAAAATGCACAGATCAAACATGAACATTCCACAGTCCAAGGTCATCACGTAACTAAAACAATATATAAAATTAGGAGCGTATGGGTAATTACAGTTATTTACCTCAGTTCCCAATACAGACTGCTACTACAGTGCGGCCCGTAAATATTCGACAGTATTAAAAGCTTTTTGCAAAAGTGTTCATTTCAGCTCTTTTTTAAAATTATTGTGTTTCATCTTTTTATTTCTTCAGGCAACTTATTACACAGTTTTAGCCCTTATTTAAAACACTGTTTGATATGAAGATGTGGTACAACTTGAGACATGGAGGTCATGACTGCTTCTTGTATCATATTTATGCACACGATAATTATGTTTAATATTCATGTGATACTTTTTTTATGAAACATAATACTTTTGAAATATAAATTGAAGCCATTGTTAAAATCTTATGTGTCTTAAAACTATTCCTGCAGGATGTATGTCCTTTAATCCAAAATATCAAACATATCACTTTTTTTTAAGACAAAAAACTTTTCCACTGTAATTATCTGTTAACCAAAATATAATACCATACTTCACATGAGACAAAATATTCATGATACAGAATTCTAATTGAATGGTGACTTATTACTCTTTTAAAGATTTCATTATAAAATATGCCTTATTTAAGTTCTTACATAATATATCGATATGGGCATGCCATTTTAGGTTTTCAGTGAGAGTAATATCCAAGAATTTAATATTTGGGCTGTGCTCTATAATTGTGTTGTTGTACATAATATTTGGTTTATCAACAAATTTCTGCTGACCGGAATGTTTTAGCATAATTTAATCCTTTAAACACCTAGTGAAATCCCATCTGCCCTTTGCTAGCATTATTTGGAGCTCACCATGTGCTCCATGTTAGCAGGTAAAAGGTTAAGTCAAGTTCATTGTCAAAAAGCCAAGCTTCTAGCAGTGTCATTACCTTATTATTACTTTTATGTCTTTATCAACCACAAGTATATTGGTGTCATCTGCATATAGAACCAACTTGGCATTTTGTTAGTTCCTCCAAGAAAATATCAATGTGATAGTTAAAATTAAACCATAGCTTCTTCCTTTTCCATCTTTTCCAATTTATTATTCACTCTTCTTCCTGTCATTCCTTGCCATATAGTCTGACCAAACATGATGACAGTCTAATTGGAATAAATCTTGTGATTAATTTCAAAATCTGGTGAACCACTAGCAACACACCCAAAAAGACAGCAGTTTTAATACTGTATTTGCCTGTGTGAAAACCTGAAATTCAAATCTCTAAAACTTGGTGTGTTTCTGTTGCAGGTGGCCACTTATGCCTGGCCATTTCTTGTAGCCTATATACTTTTCACGTTTTCTTCTCTCCATTTCCTCATAATTACTGAATCAGCTGTTTTCACAATAGCTGTGGGCACCATAGCCCTCCCACTTGCCGGGATATGGTGGTCTCTGTTCCGTTTTGTTGGAGTCGTGACACCTTCGGCTTCAGGTAAGGGCAGTTTGAAAGAAAAGTGCCAAAAGTCAAGAGCTAGCAACATACATCTGGGAATTCTGTTGCGTAGTTTCTTAAGCACTTTTGTTTCCTCTGTGTTAACTGGAAATGTGATACTGTAATTCTGATGAATAGGATTTTTCAGTGGTTATAAAACTGATTTTTTGTAATTCACAAATGTGTTGGCAGTTTTAGCATTGTGTTTTTGTTTCATGGTGGCAGCCAGGATAGCATAGTCAGTTTAGTTACTAGTCATTGGGTTGAATGATCTTGGGTTCGAACCTTGCAACAGGCAGCAGATTTTTCTTTGCTTCAAAACATGCTGACTGGCCCTGGGACCCACTCATTCACCTATGCAGTGGGTCTTATGTGGGGGGTAAAGTGGTTGGGGCATGAAGGTGACCACTTATCTCCACCTATTTGTGAGGTTAAGTACTAGTGGAACTGTAGCTCTACTTCACTTGTGTGCTTTCTTGGCATGTACATGTACAGCGTTGCCATTTTTATTTGTTTTACTATTTGTAGAACAGCAACATACATTTTTGGTAGAATGCTTTGGGTGCTTGAATTATTTGCACTTATTTCTTCATTCCGTGTAACTCTTTGTACATGTTTTTATTAACCGTTATTTGTAATTAAGTGCACTCTCAAAATTGTGAAAACCGACCATTGTGTTTGTCGTGATTTTTTGTCTGTCTGTCCATCCACATTGAAAACTCAGCTTTCAGTGGATGGGTTTTCAAGATATTTGACGTGCGAGTATTTTTTTAAAATATGCCAAGAAAATTCAAGTTCCATTAAAATCTGGCAAGAATATGTATATTTATGATAAATATCTTGCTGAATTATTCTTCGAATGAGAAATGTTTCAGACAGAAGTTGTAAATAAAATTAGAACATGCATTTTATATTCAGCAACTTTTTCTGAAAGTTTTGCCATATATGGGATAACATGGAAAAATATGGTAGATCCACACAGGCCACATATAACAGTGTTACATGGTTTGTGCGCTTTGTATGCTGGATAACTAAGGCTACAGAGACCCTGTGAGAATATGTAATACTTAATACTCTTCCACAGCAACAGTGGTTAAATGAACACGCCTCGTTGTTACATTATATGTACATTGCCTGTCTCATGTGTTGTAGTGCTGTGACAGTGCATCTGTCTGTTCTAGTAGGCCTGATGTCACATAAATACAAACATGGGGGGCCACCATATCATGAACAGTGTCATATTACATATGTGTGAAAGTTGACATGGCTTTCAGGGCTGTGAGACTGTGTTATGTCATAGATGGTTAACAGTGTTTCAGGGGAACTTGCTGTTTTTTTCTTCAGTTTTGAACAGCTCACTTGTACCCTGAAGCTGGAGGTAGCAGATTTCTACAGAATTAACCTTTTGACGCCTAATGTCAACTATAGTGGTCGTACCGCACCGCTAACCTCTGAAGTTGCATTTTATATATTTATTCAACAAATATAGGTACTGAATATTTTAAACATGGTATATACTG
>Ga0123354_10008234_pt1 | contig 15828 bp, 7 predicted proteins | sample TergutLab28metaG_2_FD_97872 | JGI IMG/M metagenome (GOLD analysis project Ga0123354, IMG submission 97872) | Labiotermes labralis P4 segment gut microbial communities from Petit-Saut dam, French Guiana - Lab288 P4 | ecosystem: Host-associated > Arthropoda: Insects > Digestive system > Gut ...
GCGCGCACCTCACACCACACACACACACACACACACACACACACACACACACACACCACACACCCCACACTCACACACACACACACACCCCACACACACCACCCCAAAAAAACTCACCACACACCACACACACACGCGCGCACCTCACACCACACACAAACACACACACACACACACACACCTTTCCGCCAATCTTATTCCAGTTTTTTTTTATTTGTCCCTCTTCAATTCAGTAGCCAAAAAACTATTCTTAGGTAGAAAAAATATTCTAGGGGGGGGGGGGAGAATTTTCATCCCGTGGCCCACCATGTTACGCCTATGAGAGTGTGGAACGCCCTTTGTCGATAAACATCCACAAAATTTGACTCTTCATAAAAATTCTAAACAGCTAATCAATCCCTGCACAGACCTGGACAGTCCCTTGGGGCTCCTGCAGACTGAGGCTACCAGAATTTCTAGACAGTCGGCATGTGAAGGTGGCAAGATTGTTAACCCTACGCACCGGCCGCCTTTACCCCAACGAGTTATCAGCTAGTACTAATTTCTGTTAGGGCCACCGTACTGCCGGAAGGATTAAGTCAATGAAAAATCCCAATGACCCCATCGGGAATCGAACCCGCGACCTTCCGGCTTGTAGTGCGTAGTGCTTCATAAAAACGTGGAGCCTTAAAATAATAACGGCCTGCTAGTTCTGAGGTTTTTCACAGCGGTGTTGCTGAAGATTCAAGTGTTCTGGTAGATGACGCCTTGCCGTTGGGTTATACAGTTCCCGACGGCGTAGCAGCCGAGAGGTTTACACTCTTGAAGCAAAGTTTTCTGTGTGATTGCTGCAGTCAAGATACGCAGTTTTCTCGTGATGCTACAATAGGCGAGAAAGATATTCTGAGCCCGACACACTTTGATAACGACAGCCGGCCTACCTTCTGTCCAACAAGTGTCTCTAGCCTTCAAAGTAGGACAGATGGTGCTGCTGCCTGCCTGTCTCCACTCAAAGGGCTATCGCCTGCTGAAATGTTATCCGAAAAGAGAGAGTTCAGACAAAGAAACATGAAATCTCCATTCGTCTTGCATTGATTAAACATGAAGTCTCACTTCGTCTTTAAGTTACAATGATTGATTCAACCTTGAGGATTTTTATGACGTTACATTGCAATAGCCGGTCCCAGTGGTCGCGCGGTTTAAGGCGTAGGTCTGGAGCCGCTCGTCTGCTGTGATTGTGGGTTCGAATCTTGCGGGAGGCATGGATGTCTGTCTATTGTGAGTTTTGCGTGTCGTCAAGTAGAGGTCTCTGCGACGGACTGATCACTCGTCCAGAGCAGTCCTACCGACTGTGGTGCGTCGTTGTATGTGATCTAGAAACCTCGTGAATGAGGAGGCTCTGGCCCACTGGGGACTGTTGCGCCAAAAACAAACTATATTTCAATAAACATCACTAGTGTTTGGAGGATTTTTTGGAACCAAAATGTTTCGAAGACTGTTTTGTTTCCGTTTTCAGGACAGTGTCCAAAATACTTGTCAAGTTTACTAGGTTATTAAATTCCACAAGAGGGGATAGAAGTCCAAAGTACGATTACTTTCTTACACTTGGTAATTTTTAAAGATGTAGATAATTAAATTCCAGTCAGTCTCTCTTCTTGCATATGTGGTATTAAATTAGTTACGTAAGCATACTTACTTAGACGAATGAGATGGGCTGGGCATGTGGCGCGTATGGGTGAGGAGAGGGGGGTGTATAGGGTTTTGGTGGGGAAACCAGAGGGAAAGAGACCACAGGAGAGACCTAGGGGTAGATGGGTGGATAATATTAGGATAGATGGACTGGATTGGGCTGGCCCAGGATAGAGACAGGTGGCGGACGCTTGTGAGTACTTAAATGAACCTTCGGGTTCCGTGAAATATGGGGAATTTCTTTTCTAGCTGCAAACCAGTTAGCTTCTCAAGAAGGACTCTGCACCATGGAGTAAGTAAGTAAGCATACTTGCTTACTTACTCCATGGACCAGAGACCTTCTTGAGAAACTAACCGGTTCTCAGCTAGTCAAGAAATTCTCCGCATTCTATGAAACCCGAAGGTTCATTAGCGCATTCACAGTGCCCGCCACAGTTACGCATGCATAAAGACGTTTTGACAAATAGGCCTGTAACCATAACACAGCGTCAACCTTCATTGCACTGTTCAGAATTCTCTCTGGCCTACCGCAGTTTTCACGTTGCGTCAGTACAAACAGAGAGAGCCTCGTGCCAATTGAGTCAGCACTACACAGTAGGAGCGCTGCAAATGACTGTATCCAGACAGTGCCAAAGCAGAAGACACATCGGCATTATTCTCTAAGCACGTGCACTTCCGAACATCGGTCTAAGCCAGTGGTTTCTAAGTGCGCCATATGGCCTTCCAGGCGGCCACACCAATTTGTTGAGGTGCCACATGAAAATGACGGAAAATTAGAGGGCCACGTAATTTGTGAGTGGGCCACCGTAACTTCGCTGAATGACTAAAATATTTCAAATTTAAATTTCATTCCAATGTTCTCTTCTCCCCTGCATCCCTCGCACCATAGAAGGCCAAGTTGTATTGTACTGCTTCTTCCCACACTTTATCTGGTGGAATCTCGTCGCATTCGGGGGACTTATTTACTGTCAAAAGTATGTAAGCGCCTTGAGTGTGCGGAAAGAGAAGACCTTCGCTTATCACTGACCACAGTACAACCAGACATTCAGAAATTTGCAGGTGTTCATCAGGCCCAAAGAACACACTGAATATTATGCCAGCTATTAACAGAATATGTTTAACTTGTATCTGTAAACAAAGTGTTAAACTTACTTACTTACTTACTTACTCCATGATGCAGAGTCCTTCTTGAGCAGCTAATTGGTTTGCAGCTAGTCAAGAAATTCCCCGCATTTCACGGAACCCGAAAGTTCATTACCGCACTCACAAGTTTCTGCCACCTGTCCCTATCCTGAGCCAGCCCAATCCAGCCCATATACCCACATCCCACCTCCTGGAGATCCGTCCTAATATTATCCACCCATCTACGCCTAGGTCTCCCAAATGGTCTCTTTCCCTCCGGTTTCCCCACCAAGAACCTACACACCCCCCTCTCCTCACCCATATGCCCCACATGCCCAGCCCATCTCATTCTTCTCGATTTTATCACCCGCACAATATTGGGTGATTAGTACAGATCATTTAGCTCCTCGTTATGCAATCTCCTCCAGTCCCCCGTAACCTCGTCTCTCCTAGGTCCAAATATTCTCCTCAACACCGTGTTCTCAAACACCCTCAGCTTCCTTTCATCTCGCAAAAAGAAAGTATTATACGTAACTGAAACATTGGAGAAACACTGGTTTAAGCAACGTATTATCGGTAGAACTCGGCCGTGCCGTGCACTAGAATTCTTAGCGATGTCAATTGATTTGGCGAGAAGTTGGTAGAAACATGCAAATGAACGAAACCACGTAACTGGCACGACGCACAGCGTAGGGAGATGGCTGATGGATGAAAGCATTCAAGGCTATGAAACTGGCTAATCCGGAAATATCTTATAGCTTCCGCAATTTTTAAATGTTTCCGCGAGGCTTCCATAGATTTCAGACGAATGACATATAATTCGTGCGCATGCGCAACTAGTTTAGACTTTTTGACCAGCCTGACAACTGTTCGACGTCGGCCTGACGGCACACATTCGCACAGTTAGCTAATTCGTCGCTTTAAATTCCAGATTAAAGTTTTATACAAACACAGAGGCCTGCTCATTTTCCATTACACGTACTTTACAGTTGTTTATATTATCGCTACTAGCGAACGCCAAATCCATCGAGATGTAATTCGGTATTTTTACGTTTTCCACAATACACAATACCCACAAAAACGTTGCGTACATTTACAAGGCGATGTAGTGTAGCGACGGGCTGCGCAACATTTCACGTTTTTGTACTGATTAGTGTAGCTGTCGCTGTCACCTCAGAATTTAGCGCTTCTTCCGCCATCTTCTTACACTCATGTGATGAAAATACGTACAGGTTGTCAATGGGCTTAACAGACACAGGGGTTGTCATTAGGTTTACAGACACTCAGGCTGTCATAAGACTCAGTAGACACACGGGTGGTCATTAGGATGAAAATACATACAGTTTGTCAATAGGCTTAATAGACACACGGGTTGTCATTAGGTTTTATAGACACTCAGGTTGTCATAAGGCTCAATAGACACACGGGTGGTCATTAGGGTGAAAATACATACAGGTTGTCAATAGGCTTAGTAGGCACACGGGTTGTCATTAGGTTTTATAGACACTCAGGTTGTCATAAGGCTCAATAGACACACGGGTGGTCATTAGGGTGAAAATACATACAGGTTGTCAATAGGCTTAGTAGACACACGGGTTGTGCTTAGGTTATATAGACACTCAGGTTGTCAGTAGGCTCAATAAAAACAAATGTCGTCAAAGTTACGTCATAAACTTAACTTTTATTGTAAATAAGGAATGAATGCTGTAATGATTTTATTCTGTTAACAAAAAACAGAATATTTTGATGTATGTACAGTGCATTTTGTACACTGTGTTCTCCAGGCCTACAAACGCACAAAATATATATATATATACATATACAGAGTGGGCCAAAAGTAGGTATGCAGACCATCAATACAATACTATATACTGTATACCTCTATGGCCCTGGGTTCGACTTAGCCTCTAACAGAAATGAGTATCAGGAGCATTTCCTGGGGGTAAAGGCGGCCGGTGCATAAGGCTGACAACCTTACCATCATCCTGTGCCATTGTCATGAAATCTGGGAACCTTAACTTCCTGGAACCCTCTGGGTCACTCCAGGCCTGTAACGGGACTGTTTTACCTTTACCTTGCTGTATACCTACTGTTGGCCCACTTGGTATATATAAATAAATATATATATATATATATATACAAGTTATGCGTTTGTTGGTTTGGATAATAAAAAAACAGAATAATGTTGCGACTCGCTATGGTCTGGATGGTCTGAAGTTCGAATCCCGACAAAGGAAGGAGATTTTATCTTCAATAAAACCGTCCAGATGGGCTCTGGGTTCCACCCAGCCTCAGTTTCGTTAAACAATGGGGTTCTTTCACGCGGTAAAGCGGCCGGGGCGCGAAGCTGACCATCACTCCAACTAGTACAGAGACTAAGAACAAGTGGTGCTATACATCTGCTCCCCATACACGTCTTCATGGTGCGGACAGGAACAATTTACTTTATCTTTACTGTCATGTAAATGTTAAAGCTACAAAGTAGTGGTGAAATTGTCGACATACTGCATATGTCATGGAGAAACATTTGTGGTATGAAAGTAGAGCTCTACCACTTATAATCTCGGCGCTAGATGAAGGGCGAGTGTACAGATTCAAGTTCCGGTCGCTTTATCTCCGGATAAAAGTCCCTTACCCTTACCTACTGGAAATCGAACCATGATTCCTTGGACGTCCAGTTCTCAACATGGTCACTACACCGACTAGGGTAGCCAGGCTCACTAATTTTAAAATAAAACTAGGTTTCTTTCGGGAGATAAAATCAAACAAAACCGTCTTCAGAACCACCCGTCTCCCAACCACCTCCTGGCCACCTTAACGAAAACGTGTGACAAACAAACCATCCCGTACAACTTACGTTTTAGCCCATAACTATAGCAACACAGTGCATTTCTACTGAGCAATGTTTCGCTGTATCAAGCATTATTTATTTAGACTACAGCTTACGACATACCTGAAACCGCGATTGCAAAAATATGAATATTCATTACCGCAGTTTCAGGGCCGTCAGAAACCCGAGGAAACAGCGTTGCAGCAACAGCAGAAAAAAAAAGCCTCCATTTGTTTTTCATCTCTCCGCCAGTGATTGCACGTGCATGAACTAACCAGACAGCATAAAAACAGTATACGTCAAACTCATCATTTATTGTATGGAAGCTACAAGTTTCGACCCTTTATAGGGTCATCATCAGGCCTTCTTTGGAATCAGGTTAAGGTTCTTATATTTATTGATGCATGTAGCTTGACTAGCTATAAATTTGATTTAAGTCATCCCGGTTTGTTAAGAGTTTAAATTTTTTTTGTCCAATGCCACCACATGTCCTTGTGGAGTTTCGAGGTCCTCCCTCCTGGGCATGGCAGGAGGATAACCGACTTCTGAGGTTGGGACGCCCATGAGGCGCAGTTACGTTGTCCCGATGTTGTGAGTTGTGATATAGGAGGATGTAGTGTCAGGAGGGCCCTTAAACCTAAATTCTACCAACCTACCCAGACCATGGTCACAGCGGGAATCCTCCCCTTCAGTGAAAATTCCCACGGTAGAGTCGGGAATCGAACCCGAACCTCTTGATTAGTAGTCAGAGACTCTGACCACTAGACCACGAGGCTGGTCAGAGTTTAAATGTTAAAAGATAAAAAGAGTTTATAGGGTCATCAACAGGCCTTCTTTGGAATCAAGTTGATTCAAAAGAAGGCCTGATGATCACCCCATAAAAGGTCGAAATATGTAGCCTCCATATAATAAATGATGTGTTTGACGTATACCGTTTTTATCTTTTAACATTTAAAATCTTAACACACCGGGATGGCTTCAATCAAAAATACCGAGACAGCAGGTTCTCAGTATTGTGACCAGGAAATTAAATTTATTATATAAGATAAAATCGCGTAGTTTGGCACCCTAAACTACACGGCGTCAATCCCTGCACCCACTAATAGTCATTTATTCGTAAGACCCAGGAACCCTTTCCCGGGAATAAAGCAGCTGCAACACTAAATTAGGTATTCATTTCCATCTACTGCCGAGGTCAAGAAAGTGTGGCATCCTCCATTTCGCCCTAGTCTTCATGGCAAGATCCTTAAACACAAGGACAACTAAATTTACCTTCATTGCAGTAGTCATTTAATCCCCACCCCTCTCTCCGCAGCCCGCCATAACGGATCCGCGTCCTTGACATAGTGATGTCACAAGCGGCCAGTTGTGACGGTAAGCCAACTCACTGGGATGTAATGAATTTCCGGACGAAATGCGCTATGTATCTTTCAGCATGTCAAAAGGTGTTAAAACATGGGGCTATACCAGGAACGTACAAGCTTCGCAACAAAGAGATTAGCTTGCAAACTTCTGGTTGCCGGATGGAGTTTGGGGAGGGCAATATTCGATCTGATTGAGACTTCTCATGGTTGTCCTGCGTCCCCCCACGCTGACATAAAATTAATGTCCTTCACTGGCAACAGACGTTTCCTTCCGACTGTTGCAAATGTCAACGCCAAACAGTTTCAAGTTGAAACAAATCTTAAGTAATCTACACAAAGTAGGTCGTTATACGTTGGCACTTTATGGTGAAAATTAAAGCATGAACAGTACTTGTACTATTCTCTTTTGAAATAATGACGCTGCCATAGATTTCTGTCCGATATTTCGGCTTTCCTTTGCCAGTTACAATTTTATCACTTTATATTTGATGCGTGCAACAGGAATAACCAACCAGCACATTAATCACAACTCCGGTTGTCACCCGATGCATCATCTCCGACCTAGACGCTAGGCAGGCGGGTTTATTTCGTTCAAAAGCAGGTAATGGCACTTTTGTGACCCAAAATATTAACGGTGTTACAAAACAGATGAATAAAATAAGCAAACGAATTTAAATTTTGGGGTTCAATTTTGTGTAAAACCTAAATATTCCAATCCCAGCTCTTCTTGCTGCCGGCATTCAAAATTTTGGTTCGAAATATTCATGAAAATAAGCGGCCTAGGGGATTTAGGCCGTTATAGTAGGACAATATTAAAATGGATCTCAGAGCAGCTGTACGTGAATATATGGGTTACATCAAAAGTAGTATCGGGTTCCATAGAAGTAAATAATTTGTGACGAGCTGAATTAACAGAAACTTTCCACGGAAACTACCCACCAATGAAATGGTTGGTTAATTACAAAGCAAAATTCCACATGATGGAGACTGCAATCATAAGTTACAAGTTTTAAGCAGAAGTAACGCATAGGAAAATGCTGAGCAAGAAGAGCAGTAGTATGCATACACAAAATTCTATGATGTTATAAATGGGCAGTTGTACCAAAGTGAGAGTCAGGTGACATTGATGAAAGACAATCTTAGATTCTATTAATAGGCGCGAAAAAAAATGAGCTGTACAAACAGAGAGAGACATGAAAAGAGGGGGGATGGGGTGGTAATTATAAATTATTACAAGACTCTGAGTAAAACAGTCCGAACCACCTGTACAGAATCTCAAAGTTATCAGTCAGGAGAAGGTTTTTTATCTCAATAATTAACCAACTTGATGCACAAAATTTTTGTTTTACAATAAGTTTTTTCATGCCTCTACATGTTTCGAGCACATGTTATCATCATCAGGAGGTCAAAATTGCAGTACACAGCCTCTGGTATCATCACACCTATGGCTGTGTGCTGCAGTTTTGACCTCCTGATGATAAGTAAACATGTGCTCGAAACATGTAGAGGCATGAAATAAACTTATTGTAAAACAAAAGTTTTTGCATCAAGTTGGTTAATTACTGATATATATATATATATATATACTGAAATGCACGGTCAGCAAAACGTCAAAAAAACAGTTGAAGGTTTGTTTGACAAGAGCAGAGTGCCATAAAGCAATGGATAGATAAACTGTAACAGAGCAACAGAATTAATAAAGACAATTATAAATGTACAGAGAAGAGTCAACAGACCTCTCCACAATCTGACAGTTACAGAACTGTGTGTTATCGGAATAATAAGTCGTTAAAATGCATCCCAAAGAAGTAGGAAGTCAAGAGGTGGACAAGATTTGCACAGCGCGTGGCAGGGCTCAGTGACGGTATCTGTAAAGTGACGTTATCCTTCAGCGTCCGTATGTGCTCACCAACAGTCCTCTAGAGTTCATCCAGCCACTACGAAAATCCCTACCCCCACCCCCAGTGGCACTTCGCCCCGATCCCGGGTCATGGTCCCCCTTTACGGGGCTTCGCGATCACACTCAGACACACCACACTCGGTAGAACTCCTCTGTACACGAGATCAGCCCCACGCTGAGACCTCTACCTGACAACACACAACACTCACAAGAGACAGACATCCATGCTCCGACGGGATTCGAGCCTGCAATCCCAGCAAGCGAGCGGCCTCAGACCCACGCCTTAGACTGCGCCGCCACTGTGACCGGCTACGACCACAACTTTATTTTGAAATAAAATAAATAAATTTCGATTTCCAAAGGGTAGGGGAAATATTTCGACGAACGAAGTCACGATTACCTTTTCAATCAGTAGGCCCGAGACATATGGAGCGTCCCGGGCAGACTGATAATTAGGCGCTCCTTGAAACCGATATTCTTCCAACTTCCTCAGCTTAGGACAGGACTGGCGAATATTTTTGCGGGCACATACCCAAATTGCAAATAATTTTCGGAAAATTTCTTGCGCATGTGGAAAACTTGAAGGTAGTAGCATTATATTTTGTATCATTCCAGTAACGGTTTAGTGTCCCTTATAGGTTGACGCCATTGGCTCGCCCCTCAGACCGGCCCTATTCAACGTCATGGAGTTAGGTGGTTAAGTGGTGCCTAGTTGCGTGTTCTAATGACGTTTATAGTAATATATCAAGCATTATAAGCAGAAAATCTAGTCCCTTTGCCCCTAATCTTTCGTATTCCATCAGAATGACACAGACCTATAGCTAGTTGGTCGTAATGTCGGACAGACTGCTCCTGAAAGTCTGGCCTACATACGAAACTTTTTGCATCTTATTGTTACGCCACGGCGCGAAATTCTCTCACATATAAAGAAACTGCAAGTGTGCATGTCGACACACGAAGCGGCTCATTTCTTCTGTTTCTTTCACAGAACGAGTCATAACAAACCTTCTTCCGCCATAAACTTTTCAACACGCGCACAATACCGTGCATTTAATTTAGGTTTACGGGTTAGTCATTTCATTCTCCAGAGGCTTGTGAGAATGGCGAGTTATTAGACCACGTCCGTGTTTCACAGTTTCCGTTCCCCGATATAATACAGACGGGGAACTAAACAATTTTCCGCCCTAGGCAAGTTCAAAGACCCAGGCTCCTGAAGTTTGTAGAACCAAGAAACGATAAAGTGACATCGGCTTTCATGATAATTACATTTAGTGTAGTCAAAAAGCGACGACAAACTTGCAGTCAGCTGAAAAGTTATGCAGCGGGATCCCTTTCGCTTCGTTAGCGTTTAATGACCACTTTCACGCCACAAATTTTCTGAGGTAATTCCTATTTCATTGACAACTTGAAACTTATCATTAGTGTAACTTTACGTAACCACAAAATTTGTTCCCGTAGCCGATGACCCAGTAGCCACGTCTCCGTGACACTTCCTGACGAAGCTCCATGTAGGATTCTTTGGCAGGATTTGAGGGCCAACCATTGGACTACGCACACGGTCAACGACACAGGTTATGTAAACACGGGGTCTTGGACGCTTCGTCTTTGAGTATGGCTCATTTTAGTTTGTAAGAAGAAGGTTAAAAAGCTAAGATAATAAAACCATATGCGTCAAACACATCTATCTATTATACAAGTTGGCTACATGTTTCGACCCCTATACGGTCATCATCAGGCCTTCTTACTGAATCATGTCATTAAAACGCTGCGTACATTATTGGGATCCCAATTAATGTTTACAAAATATGAAATGATATCTTGTGGCTGACAAACTTCAGATAGATAAGACTGTCTTAATAAAACCCTTACAATCTATAAAACTATAACCGGGTATTACAAATAGCATCTGCATTATGGATCAAGATTGTAGACGGACTGCTTACGTACATCCGTGTGGTAACTGTTAACATCGACGTGCGTCCGGTGTTTTGCTAAAGATCATATAGTACTACACGTGTGTAACTGGCAATCTCGGTGATTACGAAGTAGTGTCCATTGAATTATTAATTTATGGTGTCCAGAGACGTATCATCGTTCGGTTTTCTCGTTGCATCAATCAATACAAGAATCTACGAATCAAAGTTTTAAAATGCTGCGCAAACATGTATTTTAATCACCAATGTTCGAAATATTAATTGGGATCCCAATCACGTAGGCAGCGTTTTAATGACATGATTCAATAAGTATGCCTGATGATGATAACCCTATAGGGGTCGAAACATGTAGCCAACTGGTATAATAAATTGATGTGTTTGACGTATATTGCGTTATTATGTTAATACTTCTTAACAATTGGACTTTAAAAGCCTCACAGAAGACGGAGAATTGAAGGGGCAGAAATGAAGTTACTAAGACCTCTGGCAGGCTACACCCTTTATGACCACAAAACAAATGACCCCTTACGCCGTGAACTACAAATTACAGGCATACTAGACAAGATAGATGAACACAAACGGAACTGGCTTCTGCACTTGCAAAGAATGCCACAAAACCGAATCCCTTTGAAATCATACTACTACAGACCACAAGGAAAGAGAACAATTGGAAGACCGAAGAAACGTTGGCGAGAGCAGTTGTAACTTTGGAGCCGGAACGGATCAAAGGGCCCAATCCTTGATGTTTATGATGATGATGATACTTCATAGCACATCGGGAAGACTTCGATCAAATTAACAAGCTAAGTGTAAGCCGGTCTAACAGAAAACTCTTGATTCGGAAGTGACAGAGTACTGTTCCCGCAACATGTAGTAAAAAGCAGAGGGGCTGAAAGTGCTGAACTGTGTTCCCGCACAGCGCGCTGCGCGCCTCAGTGACTGCTACAGGTATTCAAAAAATTCCAGCCGTGTCACGAATTAAGTCAAATCCGCATTTTTCTCTCTTACGAAGTTCCGCTAAATCATTAAGTACCGCAGCAGGTAGGCCTACATTACTTTTGTGATGGCCCCGTAAATATAGCCGGGGTGCTGATAAGTCCTTAGACCGACCAGGAAGGAAACAAGCTCGGAAGCATGTCAGGGACGCGCGCGATATCAACAACATCGAGACGCAAGCTGTCATCAAGGCTTTTTTTTTTTTGCAAGGCAAGGACCCGAAGGAAATTCACGCCATTCTAATAGAAACATTAGCTTGTTTCCTTCCTTGTAGGGCTAAGGACTTATCAGCACCCCTGTAAATCCAGCGGGTTAAGTCAGGTGATGGTGCGAGCATTGCAATTTGTTCTTTTCGCCCCAACCATCGTACCGAGCATTCATAGTTTAGAAACGTCTACACAGCGACTCTGAAGTGAGGTGGAGCACCATCGTCGTTTCTGCACGAACAGTATACACGCTCCCTTCCGCACGGGATATTCACCATCTATTAGCCGTGCACGTGTGTGTTGTGTAGAAGACATGAGAAACTTTCCCTGTCAACCTATGCTGCAAAACAGGACGACCTCCACAGGATAATTCCTATGTTGCCCCCACCACCGCCCATATACCTTTGTTGAAAGACTTTGGAATCGGACACGGAAATATTCCTTTTCCCCTTCGGTACAGACCAATATTAGACAAAGCTTCTATTCCTTTCTTAGGATTCCAGGAAAGTCGTCGTGTTAAAGCACCCGTGCTGCAACTTCATCGCCTCGTGTACGACCAATCATAATGTCCACATAAGCCGTCTCAGTGAACGTGTATTTGCCGCTCGTATTTACCACGGAATAATGACGACTTGCCTTGCACAACAGTGGCGACACACCGCATGCTGAGCACCATGTTCAAGCATCACAGCGAAGGGTCTCCTGGTGGGGAGCATTGAAATGCGGGTACGGACGCTGAACCGGTTCCGATTGTGAGTTTCTGTTTTAAAATTGGTCATTGATCCTCAACGAAGCGTCTAAGACCATGTTTACTACCGGCTTTATCTCGTTTTTCAGCACAGAACACGTCTGTACAGAGGTGCCGCGTCCGTTAGAGACAAACCGTATCTGACCGCCTGTACGGGCCTTATCATACATTTCGGAAATTCTGTCATGGTGCTGCACACAGCGCTGTGCCATCCATGAGACGGTCAGTCGCCAGCTTGTCGCTACTGCGGCCTCGACACGATTCCAGACCAGTCCAAAGTAGGATTTGTGATCCACAAAGTGGCAATGGGACAGGTTTTTCTCCGAGTACGTCGGTTGTCCTGTCGGTATCACCTCACCAGTGTTCCGTACTCATTCATTCATCGAGCACCGACCCTGTATAATCTTAGAGACCGACAGCATCGTTCAGTGACACTGTTCAAACACTTAACGTTAACCTTTTGGCGCCGGAATTTTTTTTAATTTTAGCACACTCTGTATATAAAATGTGAATAATACAGGAACCAAATACATTTCAATTGCGAAACAAACTGCATTTTGAAGAGAAAGAAACGGAGAGTAAATACCATGTTTAAAATATTCAGTACCTATATTTGTTGAATAAATACATAAAATGCAATTTAGAGGTTAGCGGTGTGGTACGACCACTATAGTTGACATTAGGCGTCAAAAGGTTAATACAGATATGCGTCGCTTAACGACAGGGATATGTTCTGATAAATGCGTCGTTAGAGTGATTTCGTCTTTGTGTGAAAGTGTACATACACAAACATAGATCGTACAGTATATGTGTAGCCTAATACACGCCTAGGCTATATGGTATAGCCTATTGCTCCTAGGCTACAAAACTGTCCAGCATGTTACTGTACTGAATGCTGTAGGCAATTGTAACACAATGGTATTATAATATTATAATCTTATGGGGCCACCGTCGTTATACGGCGCATGCCTGTATATGCAATATACAGACAATTTAAACACAGGGTAACCGAAATTCCCAAATTTACTTCACATGGCACGTAGATGTTTCTGTCCAAATCCTAGTTCTGAAGAAAAAAAAACTGTTTTGAGAGGACGCAGTTGTTATCTGTCAAAACGTTTATCGTTGATAGTTCTATGATGTAATATGATGCTCATTCTAAACTATCAAATTTTCAAATTCTCTAGATATAATTACTTGAAATATTAGCTTCATAGGGTACAGGAAAAAATTACTGAAAATTCATGATTTAATTATACTTTAAGAACGTTTATGAACAAAACATTTCAGGCTTCCTGACGGCACAAGCAAATATTTTCAGACATTATTGGTCTCAAAATTATATGATTTATTATTATTATTATTATTATTATTATTATTTCCATTTTCACGCCACTCCAACTGGGCTTTTTCCATTATCTGATTAAATACAAGCCGGCCCCATTGGCCGCGCGGTCGAAGGCGTAGGACTGCGGCAGCTCGTCTGCTGACATTGTGGGTTCGAATCCCGTCCAGGGCACTGATGTCTGTCTGTTGTGAGTGTTGTGTGTCGTCAGGTAGAGGTATCTGCGACGAGCTAATCACTCGTCCAGAGGAGTCCTACTGACAGTGGTGCGTCATTCTGTGTGATTTAGAAACCTCGTGAATGAGGAGGCCCTGGTCCACTGGGGGCTGTCGTGCCAAAAAAAAATTATAATACAATATTCTAAACCCATTAAGGTTGCATCTCTGTCTTCAGGTAAAAAGATAAGAGCGACAATATACTCTGTTTGACCCATAAGACTAGACTGATCTTTATCAGTAGTCCTACTGATATTAATTAGCGCTATTTGAAGGAGTGCCCAAAAGACTACAGTATCGATCTTTAGTATCTGAGGACGGAGACAGCAATCTGTGCAAGGTAACGGGTTTCGAGTACTGCATTTGTTAAAATCAGACAATGGATAAAGTTACAATTCAGAGACATAGTAGACCTGAAAATGTTATTGTGGTTAAATAAACGATTTATCTCATATAAGATTAACCCTACATATTTTGATTCTAAAATGGTTCTGTAGCTCGAGTTAATAAAAATTTTATGACGTAACACAAAGATGTCTTCATTCTCTCAATAAACGAGCAATTCCCGTTTAGCAAATCAGATAGGATAGACATAACTTCTTGCAGGTCCTCATTTTATCCGACAAATGTCCTTTGTTCCTTTCCGCTGACTGTGTGAGTTACGTTAATATAATAAGCGAACCGAGAGAAAGGGGGTAAAGATATTTGTCAGACAAAATATTGATCCCAACTTATTTTCATACCACTACAATATTAAAGGTTTAATACTCTGAAGCACAAATTTATCGTAACAAATGTTTAATAACTCACCCCTACCTCACAGAAAACAATCACAGTCTCCTTCACAGAGACCGATCAGTTAATGTCGTAGCTTACGTGGAAATAATGGCCGTTGTTTCGAATCACACGAAACACGCTAAAAACAGACAGCGAAAGTGGGAGATTTCTGAATCTTAAAGCAGATGGTGCATGCAGTAGACAGGGTGCTTCAACGTGATAAAATTTAAGTTTCTTCCAGTAAACACAGGCGACATATGTAAGGCTACCTTTTCGTTTCCCGGAAAAGACAAAGAGGAAACCTTTAACGAATTTCAAAAACATAAAGCCAAATCATGAAACGTTAAATTTTAACAAAAAATATGAAAGATTTGCAGGCTACGAAATTTGTTGACCTATATATATATATATAAACTCCGTGACCTTAGTCCGCACGCGAACTATACCGACAGAACGGCCGCCGCCGGTCGGCGAAGTTAGTGCCAACTTTTGCGGATAGAGGGGTGTCACGTGGTCAGAGCAACGGGTCCCCACAGCCGTTAATCTCTGTTTTCTAGACCTGGAGCCGCTACTTTTACCATTCAAGTAGCTCCTCAATTAACCTCACGAGGCTGAGTAGACCCCGTTCCAGACCCACTACTACTCAGAAAATCTGGTAGCGCCGGGGATCGAACCCGGGACCTCTGTATCTGTAGCCAGAAACTCTGACCACTAGACCACAGA
>Ga0123354_10008235_pt1 | contig 15827 bp, 13 predicted proteins | sample TergutLab28metaG_2_FD_97872 | JGI IMG/M metagenome (GOLD analysis project Ga0123354, IMG submission 97872) | Labiotermes labralis P4 segment gut microbial communities from Petit-Saut dam, French Guiana - Lab288 P4 | ecosystem: Host-associated > Arthropoda: Insects > Digestive system > Gut ...
CGAGCTACCTGACCACGCTGTCGTACGACCTGACCGGCACCACCAACTATTCCGTGCTGGGCAATACCTTCAAATACACCACCGTCGGCGTGCGAGCCAACAGCGCGCTGTCCTACTTCACGCCCACCTTCAATGGCCTGACCGGCGCGGTGGCGTTCGTGAGCAAGAACGACTGCCCCACCGGCGGCTGCGACAAGAACCTGGTGGATGTGGCTTTGATGTACAACGGCGCCCCCATCCAGGCCGGCGCGTCGGTCACCAAGCTCAGCAATGGCAAGGTCGGCTACCAGTTGGGCGGCAAGTACGATTTTGGCGTCTTCCTGGTGGAAGCCTCGTTCAACCAGTCAGCGTCGCTGACCAACGTGAACGCCGTCCGCCGCGGCTTCGAATTGGGCGGCACCGCCAAATTCGGCGCCTTCTCCGCCACGCTGGACCTGACCCGCGACAACAAAAACGACTGGGGCAACGGCAAGAAATACACCAACGGTTTGCTCGAGTTGAAGTACGCGCTGTCCAAGCGCACTTACGTGTACGGCGCTTACCTGCGTATCGACAGCACCAACAACTACAGTATCGGCATCGATCACATTTTCTGAGATCGGCTGAAACATCCGGTCGCCTGAAGTCAGGCGCCGGCGCAGTTTGACAAGTTGAACCACCGAGGGGCTGCCCGCCCTTCGGTGGTTTTTTTATGCGCGCACGCCGGGTGGATTTTCTTTCGGCCGTGGCGGATTGACAACGAAATACCAAGGGAAAACACGGATTTAACTTTGCGGCGAGCCTGGAGTTGATGTCCGCTTTCGGTGGACTTTGCTGCAATGCCAACAGCTTCCCGGCAGGGAAGTCTTGGGCTTCGGAAGTCGGCTGAAACCGTACCGCTCTTTCAGGTACCGGGGCCTGTTTTCAATCTTGGAGACTTTGCATGAAAAAAACCTTGATCGCCCTGGCCGTGCTGGGCTTGTCCGGTGCCGCGATGGCGCAATCCGCGTCGCCTTGCCAGAACATTTACATGCCTTGTGCCGCGACGGGACCGTCCTCCGTGACCCTGTACGGCAAGGCCGATGCCGGCGTGGGCAAGATCGAGAGCGGCACGCTCAAAACCGTGCCCAGCCAGTCGGCCGCCCATCCCGGCGACAACAGCAACAAGACCCAGTTCATCAGCGGTAGCGCGATGAACGCCTACGACAGCCGCGTCGGCGTGCGCGGCGTCGAAGACCTGGGCGGCGGCCTGCGCGTCGGCTACTGGTTCGAGTCCGGCCTGGACCTGAACGACGGCGGCCAGACCACCGGCGCTTTCTGGGCGCGCATCGCCCACATGTGGATCTCCAGCGACTGGGGAACGCTGCGACTGGGTCGCCAGTACACGCCGAGCTACCTGACCACCCTGTCGTACGACCTGACCGGCACCACCAACTATTCCGTGCTGGGCACCACCTACAAATACGTCACCGTCGGCGTGCGCGCCAACAGCGCGTTCTCTTACTTCACGCCCACCTTCAACGGCCTGACCGGCGCGGTGGCCTTCCAGAGCAAAAACGACTGCCCCACCAGCGGCTGCGACAAGAACCTGCTGGACGTGGCGTTGATGTACAACAGCGGCCCCATCATGGCCGGCGCATCGGTCACCAAGCTCACCGGCGGCAAGACCGGCTACCAGCTGGGCGGCAAATACAACTTCGGCAACTTCCTGGTGGAAGCCTCGTTCACCCAGTCGGCATCGCTGAGCAACGTGAACGCCGTGCGTCGCGGCTTCGAAGTGGGCGGCACCGCCAAATTCGGTGCCTTCTCCCTGACGCTGGACCTGACCCGCGACAACAAAAATGACTGGGGTAACGGCAAGAAATACACCAACGGCCTGCTTGAGTTGAAGTACGCGCTGTCCAAGCGCACTTACGTGTACGGCGCTTACCTGCGCTCGGACAAGACCAACAACTACGGCATTGGCGTCGATCACAACTTCTGACATCGATCGCAGACGGCCGGCCGCCTGAAGTCTGGGGCCGGCGTCATCTGACAAGTTGAACCACCGTGGGGCGACCCGCCCTTCGGTGGTTTTTTTGTGCCTGCGGGCGCCACGGCGGCCACCCAAATTAAAAAACGGATAACCCCGCAGCGAGCTTGGAGTCGGTGCACGCTCCCAAGAACTTTGCTGCAATGCCAACTGCCTCCCTGCAAGAACCCGCTTGCGATTTCAGGGGGCCGTGGGTCCCGGAAGTCGGCCGACATCGCGCCGACCTTCCTAGTGCCGGGGCCTGTTTTCAACTTTGGAGATGTGCAATGAAGAAATCCTTGATCGCCTTGGCCGTGCTCGGCTTGTCCGGCGCCGCGCTGGCCCAATCTTCCGTGACCCTGTACGGCAAAGCCGATGCCGGCGTGGGCAAGATCGAAAACGGCACGCTCAAGAAGATGCCCGGCGGCACGGTCACTTCCGGAGACAACAGCAACAAGACCCAGTTCATCAGCGGCAGCACGATGAACGCCTACGACAGCCGCATCGGCTTGCGCGCGACCGAGGACCTGGGCGGCGGCCTGTCGGTTGGCGCCTGGTTCGAATCCGGCCTGGACTTGAACAACGGCGGCCAGGCCGCCTCCGCTTTCTGGGCGCGCCAGGCCAACGTGTGGATCACCGGCAACAACTGGGGCACCGTGAGACTGGGCCGCCAGTTCACGGCGAGCTACACGGCCGGCCTTTCGTACGAACTGACCGGCACCGCCAACTACTCCGTGCTGGGCACGACCTACCGATGGGCCACCCTCGGCTCGCGCGCCGACAGCGCCTTTTCGTACACCACGCCCACCTTCAATGGCCTGACCGCCGCGGTGGCGTTCGTGAGCAAGAACGACCGCACCGATGACAAAAACGTGTGGGACGTGGCGGCGATGTACGGCAACGGCCCCGTCAAGGCGGTGCTGACAGCCAACAAGGTGAGCGGCGGCAAGACCGGCTACCAGCTGGGCGGCAGGTACAACTTCAGCAACTTCTCCGTCACCGCCACGTTCGTCCAGTCGGCCGGCGGCGCCGGGTTTCAGGAGGTCCGCCGCGGCTTCGAGCTGGGCGGCACCGCCCGCTTCGGCGCCTTCTCCCTGACGCTGGACCTGACCCGCGACACCAAGAACGAGTGGGCCAGCGGCCAGGGGGTGAACAAGAAGTACACCAACGGCCTGCTGGAGGCGAGGTACTCGCTATCCAAGCGCACCTACCTGTACGGCGCTTACCTGCGCTCCGACAGCACCAACAACTACGGTCTCGGTGTCAATCACAGCTTCTGACCCAGACCGAAAACGGCGGGCCGCCTGAAATTCAGCGTCGGCCTGTCTTGACCAGACCACCGTGGGGCGGCGTGCCTTCCGGTGGTTTTTTTGCTCAAGCCATCGAGCCAAACTGGCGCTCGATGTTGCCTACCTGCAACAGTTCATGGTGCGGATGCGCTGATCCAGACCAAAAAATTGTTGCCTTTTAACGACATCTCTGCTGGAATACCTACCCTCGACCCGCCCGGGCAAGGGAGGCTGGCTCGGGAAAGTGACCGCAAACGTAGCCGGCTCCCTGGTGCCCAGGCCGCAAGTTCAATTTTGGAGGATTCGCAATGAAAAAATCGTTGATCGCCCTGGCCGTGCTGGGCGGGCTGTCTGGCGCCGTGATGGCGGAGCAACCGTATGTGACCCTGTACGGCATCGCCGATGCGGGCGTGGGCAGGGTCAAGGCCACCACCCAGGACAAGGTGTTCTTCGGCGGCGCCGGCCCCGACAGCAACGACAAGACCCAATTCATCAGCGGCAGCCGGATGAACAACGGCGACAGCCGCATCGGCGTGCGCGGCATCGAGGACCTGGGCGGCGGCATGAGCGTCGGCTTCAACTTCGAGTCCGGCCTGAACCTGAACGACGGCAGCAACACCACCAATGCTTTCTGGGCGCGCGCGGCCAACATGTGGATTTCCGGCAACTGGGGCGACCTGCGCATCGGCCGCCAGTTCACGGCCAGCTACACGCTGACCAGCATGTACGAACTGACCAACACCGCCAACTACTCGGTGCTGGGCAACACCTACAACTACGTCGGCATCGGCGTGCGCGCCGACAGCGCCTTCGCCTACCGCACGCCCACCTTCAATGGCTTCACCGCCGGGATCGGCTACGTCAACAAGAACGACGTCGGTCTCAGCGTGGTGGATGTGGCCGCGATGTATGCCGGCGGCCCCATCGTGGCGGGCTTCTCGGTCAACCGGGGCACCGGCGGCAAAACCGCCTACCAGGTGGGCGGCAAGTACAGCTTCAGCAACTTCGTGCTGGCGGCCTCGTACACCCAGGCGGTGCTTCCCGGCACCGATCTGGTGCGCCGCGGCTTTGGCTACGGCGGCACCGCCAACTTCGGCGCCTTTGCCATCACGCTGGACTTCACCACCGACACCAGGAACGGCTGGGCTGCCCAGAAGAAGTACACCAACGGCGTGCTGGAGTTGAAGTACACGCTGTCCAAGCGCACCTTCGTGTATGCCGCCTACCTGCGGATGGACCAGACCAACAACTACAGCCTCGGCATCAACCACAGCTTCTGACGCGGATCGGCAACGGCCGGTGGCTTGAACGCCGGCCTGTCTGAGAAAACCACCGGGGGACACATATGTCCTCCGGTGGTTTTTTGTTGCCATATGGCCAATTCGCAACGCAAAACTAAGGGTAAACACCGATTTAATCCGCAAATAGACCCAAAATCTTTGCGAAATTACAACAGTTCTGCTGCAATATCACGATCCTCCCAACAGGGGAGGGTGGCCCGGGAAGGCTCGGCTGCAATCACAGCAGCGCTTTCAGGGCCTTGGTGGTATTTAACCTTGGAGACTTGCAATGAAAAAATCGTTGATCGCCCTGGCCGTATTGGGCGGCCTGTCCGGCGCCGCGATGGCTGAACAATCGTTTGTAACCCTGTATGGCGTGGCCGATGCTGGCGTCGGCAAGGTCAACTCCACGGCTCAGGACGCGCTCTTCACCTATGTCGGCCTGACCCATGGCGCCGGCCCGGACAGCAACAACAAAACCCAATTCATCAGCGGCAGCCGGATGAACAACGGCGACAGCCGCATCGGCGTGCGCGGCATCGAAAACTTGGGCGGCGGCCTGCGGGCCGGCTTCAACTTCGAGTCCGGCGTGAATCTGAACGACGGCAGCACCACCACCCCCGATGGTTTCTGGGCGCGCCAGGCCAATATGTGGCTGTCCGGCGACTGGGGCGACCTGCGGCTGGGCCGCCAGTTCACGGCCAGCTACACGCTCACCAGCATGTACGAACTGACCGGCGCCGCCAACTACTCGGTGCTGGGCAACACCTACAACTACGTCGGCCTCGGCCAGCGCACCAACAGCGCCATCGCGTACCGCACGCCCACGTTCAACGGCTTCACCTTCGGTGGCGGCTTCCTGAGCAAGAACGACACCCCCGCCACCCTCAACCGAAATGTGGTGGATGTCGCCGGCATGTACGCCAACGGTCCCTTCATCGGCGGCGTGTCGGTCAACAAGGCCTCGGGCGGCAAAACCGGCTACCAGGTGGGTGGCCGCTACAGCTTCAGCAACTTCGCGGTGACGGCTTCGTACACCCAGGCCGTGATCCCCGGCACCAGCCTGTTCCGCCGCGGCTTCGAGCTCGGCGGCACCGCCACCTTCGGCGCCTTTGCCGTCACGCTGGACCTCACCAGCGACAACAAGAACCAGTGGGCCAACGGCAAGAAATACACCAACGGCGTGCTCGAGCTGAAGTACATGCTGTCCAAGCGCACCTTCGTGTACGCCGCCTACCTGCGGCTGGACAGCACCAACAACTATGGGCTGGGCATCAACCACAGCTTCTGACGCTGGCCTGAAACCGCCGGGCGCCTGAAACCCGCGCGCCAGGCCCAGGCAGACGAACCACTGCGGGGGCGATGTCCCCTTCGGTGGTTTTTTTATGGGTGGAACTGAAATCTTGTGACATCGCCAATTTGCAACGAAAAAAGTAAGGGAATACACCAAAACAGACCTGAAACAGCCCCGGCAACTTTGCAAATGCATGAAAACTTTGCTGCAATGTCAACAACCTCCCGATGAAGGAGGCTGCGCGGAAGGCCGGCGGCAAGCGTGAATATCGCTTTCACCGGCTCTTCATGTTGAACCTGTTGAAGACTCTGGCTGGAGACATTGCAATGAAACAAACGCTGATCGCCTTAGCGGTGCTGGGCTTGTCCGGCGCCGCCATGGCCCAACAATCGTCCGTGACCCTGTACGGCTTGGCCGATGCCGGCGTCGGCAGGATCAATCCGACGGCGCAAGACGGCCTCCTGGCCAGCTTGGGCATCGGCGGCGCCGGCCCGGACAGCAACAACAAAACCCAATTCATCAGCGGCAGCCGGATGAACAACGGCGACAGCCGCATCGGCGTGCGCGGCATCGAGGACCTGGGCGGCGGCATGCGGGCCGGCTACAACTTCGAAAGCGGCCTGAACCTGAACGACGGCAGCAACACCACGTCCCCCGACTTCTGGGCGCGCCAGGCCAATGTGTGGCTTTCCGGCAATTGGGGCGGCGTCAAGCTGGGCCGCCAGTACACGGCCGGTTATCTGTCCACCGCGGCGTACGAACTGACCGACACCGCCAACTATTCGGTGCTGGGCAACACCTACAACTACGCCGAGGGCATCCGCAGCAACAGCGCCTTCGGCTACTCCTTGCCGACCTTCAACGGCCTGACCCTCGGCGGCGGCTACGCGAGCAAGAACGACATCGGCATCAACGCCTGGGATTTGATCGCGGTCTATGCCAACGGCCCCTTCGTCGCGGGAGGTTCGCTCACCAAGACGAGCAACGGCAAGAACGGCTACACGCTGGGCGGCAAGTACAACTTCAGCAACTTCGTGCTGGCGGCCTCGTGCGCCCAGTATGTGTTGCCTGGAACCCACATGGTCCGCCGCGGCTTCGAGTTGGGCGGCACCGCCAAGTTCGGCGCTTTCGCGGTGACGCTGGACCTGACCAGCGACGCCAAGAACGACCTGGGCGCCAAGAAGTACACCAACGGCCTGCTCGAGCTGAAGTACACCTTGTCCAAGCGCACCTTCCTGTACGCCGCCTACCTGCGGCTGGACAGCACCAACAACTACAGCCTGGGCATCAACCACAGCTTCTGAGCGGTTGCGCCGCCGGTCGATGCCAGCCATCGGAAAAGCCGCCCGCGGGCGGTTTTTTCGTGGCCGCGCCCCGCCGGGCCGCACGATAATCGGGGCCCATGAACCAACTCGATGCCCTGAGGCAATTCACCACCGTGGTGGCTGACACCGGCGACTTCCGCCAGATGGCGCAGTTCCAGCCGCGCGACGCCACCACCAACCCGTCGCTGATCCTGAAAGCGGTGCAAAAACCCGAGTACGCGCCGCTGCTGCGTGACACCGTGGCCCGGCACGGCGACCAGCCGCTGGACGAGGTGGTGGACCGCCTGCTGGTGCGCTTTGGCGTCGAGATCCTGTCCCTGGTGGCCGGCCGCGTCTCCACCGAGGTGGACGCGCGCCTGTCCTTCGACACCGACGCCACCTGCGAACGCGCCGAGCGCCTGATCGCCTTGTACCGGGACGCCGGCGTGCCCGCCGAGCGCGTGCTGATCAAGATCGCCAGCACCTGGGAAGGCATCCGCGCCGCCGAGCGGCTGGAGCGACGCGGCATCCACTGCAACCTGACGCTGCTGTTTTCCTTCTGCCAGGCCATCGCCTGCGGGCAGGCCGGGGTGCGGCTCATCTCGCCCTTCGTCGGCCGCATCTACGACTGGTACAAGGCCAAGGCCGGCGCCGCCTGGGACGAGGCCGCCATGGCCGGCGCCAACGACCCCGGCGTGCAGTCGGTGCGGCGCATCTACGAACACTACAAGCGCTTCGGCATCACCACCGAGGTGATGGGCGCGAGCTTTCGCAACGCCGGGCAGATCACGGCGCTGGCCGGCTGCGACCTGCTCACCATCAGCCCCGAGCTGCTGGCGCAACTGGCGGCCAGCCCGGCGCCGCTGGCGCGCGCCCTCGACCCCCAGGCCGCCCGGCTCAAGGACCTGCCGCCGGTGCGCTACGACGAAGCGGCGTTCCGCCTGGCGCTGAACCAGGACGCCATGGCCACCGAGAAACTGGCCGAAGGCATCCGCGCCTTCATCGCCGACACCGAAAAACTCGAAGCCCTGATGCGGGCCTGAGGCGCGGGCGCTGCAATGGCCTGGGAACGACGCCCGCGCTGCGACGAAACCACGGCTTGGCCGTTGCTGCGCGCGCACGCCGAGCGCGCCTTCTGCGGCCTCGCCGGGTTCGACCTGCGGCGCGCCTTCGCTCAGGACCCGGCGCGCTTCGAGCGCTGGAGCTTCGAGGCGCCGCCCCTGTGGGCCGACCTGTCGAAAAACCTGATCGACGCCGAGGCGCAGCGCCTGCTCAACCAGTTGGCGGGCGAATGCGGCGTGCCGGCGCTGCGCGACGCCATGCTGCGCGGCGAGCCCATCAACGTGAGTGAAGGGCGCACCGTCACCCACGTGCACTGGCGCTGGGCCGGCGGCTTGCAGCCGGGAGAACAGGCGCCCGAACACCTGGCCGACGCGGTGCCGCAAGCGGCGGCCATCCAGGCCGACATGCTGGCCTATGCCGAGGCCGTGCGCGCCGATGGCGCGATCACCGACGTCGTCAACATCGGCATCGGCGGCTCCGACCTGGGCCCGCGCATGGCGGTGCAGGCGCTGCGCTCCAGCGGCCACGCCAGCGGGCCGCGCGTACACTTCGTCGCCAACATGGACGGGCACGAACTGGCCGAGTTGTTGGCGCGCTTGACGCCGGCGGGCACGCTGTTTTTGGTCGCTTCCAAAACCTTCGGCACCGCCGAAACCCTGCGCAACGCGCAGTCGGCGCGCGACTGGTTCCTGGCCCAGGGCGGCGCCGACCTGGCGCGCCACTTCGTCGCCCTCAGCGCCAACCTGGAGGCCGCGCACGCCTTTGGCGCCGGGCGCTGCTTCGCCTTCGACGACGGCGTGGGTGGGCGCTTCTCGCTGTGGTCGCCGGTCGGCCTATCGATCGCCATCGCCATCGGGCGCGCCGGGTTCTTGAACCTGCTGGCGGGCGCGCGGGCCATGGACCGGCACTTCGCCTGCACCCCCGTGCCGCGCAACCTGCCGGTGCAACTGGCCCTGCTCGATGTGTGGCAGCGCAATTTCCTGCACGCCGGCAGCCGCTGCGTCGCGCCCTACCACCACGGGCTGCGCAGCCTGCCAGCCTACTTGCAGCAGTTGGAGATGGAAAGCCACGGCAAGCGCGTGGACCTGCAAGGCCGCGCGCTGGCCGCCGCCAGCGCGCCCGTCACCTGGGGCCAGGCCGGCAGCAACGGCCAGCATGCGTTTTTCCAGATGCTGCACCAGGGCAGCGACGTGGTGCCGGTCGAGTTCGTGCTGGTACGCCAGAGCGCGCACGGCCTGCCCGGCCACCACGACAAGCTGCTGACCAACGCGCTGGCCCAGGCCCGGGCGTTGATGCTGGGCCAGGAGGGCGACGCGCCCGAGCGGCATTTCCCCGGCAACCGCCCGTCCACCGTGCTGCTGCTGCCCGACCTGTCGCCGCACAGCCTGGGCGCGTTGCTGGCGCTGTACGAGCACCGCACGCTCGCGCTGGGCGCGCTGTGGGGCGTCAACAGCTTCGACCAGTGGGGGGTGGAGCTGGGCAAGCGCCACGCCAGCGCGATCGAAACCGCGCTGCGGACCGGCCAGGCCGAGGCGCTGGATGCGTCCACCGCCGGGGTGCTGGAGCGGCTGCGCGGGCATTGACCGGGGACGTATCATGGCCCGCATGAGCACCGGGTTTGCGTTGTCCGACGGGCTGTTTTCCCTGGGGCGCTCGGCACTGCGGTGGCTGCAGGGCTGGTGGCAGATGGTGTTCATCGGCGCCCAGGTGGCGGTGCTGGCGCTGTCGCCATCGAGCTACCGGCACGAGGCGCGCGGCGGGGTTCTGCGGCAGGTGTACCACGCCGCCGGGCCAGGGCTTCCGGGCTTCACCACGCTGATGACGCTGTTCAACGTGGTGGTCATCCGCATCGTGGTGGTCACCGCCTTCGCCTACGGGCTGACGTCGTACGCGCTGGACGCCGTGGTGCGCGTGCTGGTGCTGGAGCTGATCCCGCTGGCGGCGGCACTATTCGTGGCGGTGAAGTACACCATCCCCGGCGGCTCCGAGCTGTACAAGCTCCGGCGCGACGGCGGCTTCGAGGCGCTGCGCGCGCGCGGCATCGACGCCATGAGTCACGAAGTGCTGCCGCGCGTGTTGGCCGGCATGGCCGCGGTGTTGCTGCTGGCAGCGCTCAGTTGCGTGATCTCGCTGGTGCTGGCCTACGTCGGCGTGCACGGCTTCAACCTGGCCGGCCTGGCGGCGTACCACCGCGCGGTCGGCCACATCTTCGATCCGGTGATGTCGCTGATCTTCGCTCTCAAGACGCTGCTGTTCGCGCTGGCGGTGGCGTTGCTGCCGGTGGGCAATGCGCTGCGCGAGCAGCCGCGCCGCGCCAGCCGCACCAGCGTGGAGTTGCAGGGCCTGGTGCGGATGTTCGTGCTGATGCTGGCCATCGAGATCACCGCGCTCGTCGGCAACTACTATTGAGCACATGCGTATGTCGCCAGACGATCAAGACCGCCTCGCGGACGCCCCCGCCGCCAGCCGCGCGCAGCGCCGCCTGGAGGTGCGCGCCGCGCTGCTGCTGCTGTTCATGGCCGCGCTCATCGTCGGCGTGGTGCTGTACCTGGTGTGGGCGCGCGGCGCTTTCGAGGCCACCCAGCGCCTGTACCTGACCACCGACGACTCCGAGGGCGTGGTGGTCGGCATGGACATGACCTTCTCCGGCTTTCCGATTGGCCGGGTGAGCGGCGTCCGGCTGGGCAAGAAAGGCGATCGCCGAGGCCAGGTGCGCATCGCCGTCGACGTGCCGCTCAAGGACGCCTCCTGGCTGCGCACCTCTAGCATCTTCACGCTCGAAAAAGGGCTGGTCGGCGGCGCGCGGCTGCGCGCCTTCACCGGCGTGCTGGACGATCCGCCGCTGCCGCCGGGCGCCGAGCGCGAGGTGCTGCGCGGCGACGTGTCGGCGGAAATTCCCAAGATGCTGGCCGACGCGCGCGATCTGCTGCAAAACCTGAATCAGCTCACCGCCGAGCAGTCGGCGCTGGCGCAAACGCTGGCCGAGGTTCACGCCTTCACCCGCAAGATGAACAGCGCCCCGGGCGGGCTGGTGGGCGCGCTGACCGGCCACCAGGCCGACGCGCGCCGCGTGTCCGACTTGCTGGAACACACCGGCCAGTTGGTGAAAACGCTCGACGGCGTGCTGAAGAAAACCGATGAACAGGTGCTGGGCCGGGAAGGTCTGGTCACCGACGCCCGCGCCGCCGTGCGCCAGCTCGATGAATTGCTGCAAGACGTGCGCCGCAGCGTCGTCCAGATCGACGCCGTGCTCCAGGATGCGCAGGCCGTGGCCGGCAACGCCCGCGAGGCCAGCGCCGACCTGGGCGCGCTGCGCGCCGACGTCGAAAGCAGTCTGCGCCAGGTCGATGCGCTGATCACCGAGCTGAACCGCAAATGGCCTTTCGCGCCCAGCCAGCAGGAGGTCAAGCTGCCATGAAAACATGCCGCCTGCTGGGCTTGACGCTGGCCGCCTGCCTGCTGTCCGCGTGCGCGAGTGCCCCCCCGGCGCCCGACTGGAGCCTCAACGCCGTGGGCCATGTGGAACGCTTCACCGCCGCCTACCTGAAGGGCGATCGCCGCGTGGAGGCGCGCGAGTTTGAACTGGCGCGCGCCGAAACCGCGCGCACCGGCCGCCCCGAGTTGGTGGCGCGCATCGAACTGGCCCGCTGCGCCGCGCAGGTGGCCAGCCTGGTGTTCGAGCCCTGCGCCGGCTTCGAACGCCTGCGCGCCGACGCCGGCCCCGCCGAGCGCGCCTACGCCCGCTACCTGGACGGCCAGACGCTGGCCGCCGCCGACATCGCCCTGCTGCCCGAGCACCACCGCCGCGCCTACGCCAGCGCCGCGCTGCCGTCCGCCAACGACCCCTTCGCCCGCCTGATCGCCGCCGGCGTGCTGCTGCGCCGCGCCGAGGCCAGCCCGGCCATCGTCCAGCAGGCGGTGGACACCGCTTCCGAACAGGGCTGGTCCCGTCCCCTGCTGGCCTGGCTGGGCGTGCAGGCCAGGCTGGCCGAGACGCGCGGCGACACCGCCGAGGCGGCGCGGCTCAAGCGGCGGATGGACCTGGCGACGACGGGGCGCTGAGTAGACTGTTAATGCACTGGCCTCGAGCGCGCCTGCTGCCACTGCGCCAGGCTCTTGAGCGCCAGCGTCACCAGCGCCAGCAGCGCCAGCAGCGAGGCGACGGCGAACGCGGCTTGGCTCTGGTATTCGTTGTAGAGGATTTCCACGTGCAGCGGCATGGTGTTGGTCTGGCCGCGGATGTGGCCCGACACCACCGACACCGCGCCGAACTCGCCCATGGCCCGCGCGTTGCACAGGATCACGCCGTAGATCAGGCCCCATTTGATATTGGGCAGCGTCACCAGCCGGAAGGTCTGCCAACCGCTGGCGCCCAGCACCAGCGCGGCCTGCTCCTCGTCGCTGCCCTGCGCCTGCATCAGCGGGATCAGCTCGCGCGCGATGAACGGGAAGGTGACGAACACCGTGACCATCACGATGCCCGGCACCGCGAACACGATCTTGATGCCGTGCGCCGCCAGCCACGGCCCCAGCCAGCCCTGCGCGCCGAACACCAGCATGTAGGTCAGACCCACCACCACCGGCGAGACGGAAAACGGCAGGTCGATCAGCGTGGTCAGCAGCGACTTGCCGCGAAACTCGAACCTGGCGATACACCAGGCCGCCGCCACCCCGAACACCAGGTTCAGCGGCACGGCGATGGCGGCGGTCAGCAGGGTCAGGCCGATGGCGGCCTGCGCGTCGCTGTCGCGCAGCGCCTCCCAGTAGGCCTGCCAGCCGCCGCGCAGCGCCTCCACCAGCACTGCGGCCAGCGGCAGCACCAGAAACAGCGCCATGAAGCCCAGCGCCAGGGCCGTGAGCAGCCAGCGCACCGCGCCTGACTCGGTGGTGACCGCTTTCGCTTTCGTCATGACGCCGCTCCGGTGCGGCGGCGCTGCCAGGCCTGCAAGGCGTTGATGACCAGCAGCAGCGCGAACGAGATCAGCAGCATCAGCGAGGCCACGGCGGTGGCGCCGGCGTAGTCGTACTGCTCCAGCTTGCCGATGATGACCAGCGGCGCGATCTCCGACACCATCGGCATGTTGCCGGCGATGAAGATCACCGAGCCGTATTCGCCCACCGCGCGCGCCAGCGCCAAGGCAAAGCCGGTCAGCAGCGCCGGCGCGATGGTCGGCAGCAGCACGCGCCAGAAAGTCTGCCAGCGGGTCGCGCCCAGGCTGGCGGCGGCTTCTTCTAGCTCCTTTTCGGTTTCCTCCAGCACCGGCTGCACGGTGCGCACCACGAACGGCAGGCCGATGAACACCAGCGCCACCACGATGCCCGCCGGCTGGAACGCCAGGCGGATGCCCAGCGGCTCCAGAAACTGCCCGATCCAGCCGTTGCCGGCCAGGATGGCGGTAAGCGCGATGCCGGCCACGGCGGTGGGCAGGGCGAACGGCAAGTCCACCAGCGCGTCGGCGGCCTGCTTGCCCGGGAAGTCGTAGCGCACCAGCACCCAGGCCAGCAGCAGGCCCGCCACCGCGTTGATGGCGGCGGCGATCAGCGACGCGCCAAAGCTCAGCCGCAGCGCCGCCAGCACGCGCGGCGCCGTCGCCACGGCATGGAAATCGGCCCAGCCCATCGCCACGGTGTTCAGCGCCAGCGCCGCCAGCGGCAGCAGCACGATCAGGCCCAGGTACAGCAGCGTGTAGCCCAGCGTCAGGTTGAAGCCGGGCAGCACGCGGCGCGCGCGGCGGCGCCGGAACGCGGGAAAGCGCATCACCGGGCCGCGTACAGCTTGTCGAACTGCCCGCCGTCGTTGAAGTGCACCCTCTGCGCCTCGGCCAGCGAACCAAAGTACTGTTCCACGGTGAACAACTGGATCGGCTTGAACTGCGGGTACTTCTTCAGGATGGCCTCATCGCGCGGGCGAATGCCGTGCCGGGCGGCGATCTCCTGCGCCTCGGGCGTGTAGAGAAAGTCCAGGTAGGCCTTGGCCTCGGCGGCGCAGCCTTTCTTGGCCACCGTGCGCTCGACCACCGCCACCGGGTTCTCGGCCACGATGCTGACGCTGGGGTGAATGGCGTCCGCCTTGCCGGCGCCGAACTCCCGGTTCACCGACACCACCTCGGACTCGAAGGTGATCAGCACGTCGCCGACGTTGCGTTGCAGGAACGCGCCGGTGGCGTCGCGCCCGCCGCGCGCCAGCACCGGGACGTTCTTGTACAGCTTGGTGACGAAGTCCAGCGCCTGCGCGTCGCTGCCGCCCTTGGCGCGCACCTGCCCCCAAGCCGCCAGATAGGCCATGCGGCCATTGCCGCCGGTCTTGGGGTTCACGGCCACCACCTGCACCCCGGGCTTGACCAGATCGTCCCAGTCCTTGATGCCCTTGGGGTTGCCCTTGCGCACCAGAAACAGCATGGTGGACGTGGTCGGCGCGGCGTTGTGGGGGAACTTGTCGCGCCAGTCCTTGGCGACCACGCCCTTGTCGGCCAGGAAGTCGATGTCGGTGGTGGTGTTCATGGTCACCACGTCGGCGTCCAGGCCGTCGGCCACCGCGCGCGCCTGGGCGCTGGAGCCGGCGTGCGACTGGCTGACCTTGATGTCCTTGCCCGTGGCTTTCTTGTACTGGGCGATGAAGGCGACGTTGATGTCCTTGAAGAACTCGCGGGAAACGTCGTACGAGACGTTCAGCAGCGCGGTCTGGGCCGAGGCCAGCGCGGACGCCGCCAGGGCAATGGCGCCGAGGGTCAGTTTGAGGGAGGTGTGCATGGGAGTCTTCCGGCGGGGTGAGGAATGGCATTGTCCGGAGGACTCGCGTCGGCACCAACGACTTTGTTTTTATTTTCTTATGCGGCGCTGGAATAACCATGCCAAATGTTCTTTCTGCCCCCCACAACGGGAGCCGGGAACGAGCGCACGCCACGAATCGAGAAAAATACCCGGCCGCTTGCGGTGGGGCATTTAACTCAACTTCGCAGAGAGCGCCAGGTCAGTTCGCCTGGATGTTGGCGCGCTTCATGACCGACAGCCAACGGATGTTTTCGGCGCGGTTGAATTCCGCGAACTGCTCCGCCGTGAGCGTGCTGGCAATGATGCCGTTTTGCTTCAGCCGCTCCTGCACCGCCGGCTTTTCCGAAGCCTCGCGCATCGCCTGGTTGACTTTATCGACGATGGCTTGCGGCGTGTTCTTCGGCATCCAGAGGGCATACCACGAACTCACGTCGAAATCCGGCAGGCCCGACTCGGCGATGGTGGGCACGTCCGCCAGCAAATCGACGCGTTTGGCGGACGTAACCGCCAGGGCGCGCAGCTTGCCCGATTTGATCAACGGCACCACGCTGGCGACCGATGCGTAGAGGATGTCCACATGATTGCCGACGACGTCACTGAGCGCACGACCGGTGCCGTTGTAGGCAATGTGGGTAATCGTCACGTTACTGCGCTCGTTGACCATCTCGCCGACGAGATGCGGCAGCGAACCGAGGCCACCCGAGGCAAACGACAGCTTGCCCGGGTTGGCGCGCGCGGCGTCGATCATGTCCTTCAAAGACTTGAGCTGCGACTCCGCGCTCACCACCACGACCATCGGCGCGAAACCGAAGATCCCCACCGGCGTGAAGTCCTTGA
>Ga0123354_10008237_pt1 | contig 15826 bp, 8 predicted proteins | sample TergutLab28metaG_2_FD_97872 | JGI IMG/M metagenome (GOLD analysis project Ga0123354, IMG submission 97872) | Labiotermes labralis P4 segment gut microbial communities from Petit-Saut dam, French Guiana - Lab288 P4 | ecosystem: Host-associated > Arthropoda: Insects > Digestive system > Gut ...
ACATACATACATACATTACACACACACACACACGTGTGTGCACAAACCTGCACACATGCACACTTACGCATTATGTTGCGTGCGAATATGCGGCCACGCTGGCTCGCAGTCAGGTCATTTAAAGCCGTCCAATCTGATAGCATGGAGTTACATAGAAAGTCGTTCGGTAAAAAAAAGGAAGTGTAAAGTTTACCAAATGACAAAGGTGGAACACAATTCCTGATGATTAAACGCTTTCTTTGCAGCAGTCATCAGCAAAGATATGAAGCGTTTATAAGTGCAGGAAGTGATAAGGAAAAGAGATGAACACACCTAACCAACTGTACACTCTTAACACTCAATTTACGTCCAGTCTAAGAGGAAGAAATTTTCCGCTGAAGTGAAATTGGAAACGGAAGCTTTCGTTCCTAGCCTATACAATCGAGTTCGTTTATCTGCCTTTCATCTGTTAATAGAAGAGAGACTGAAAAAAGAGGAAAAAACACCGAAAGTGTTGCTGCTGCTGGAAAGGGTGCAAAGAAGAGCAAAACAATTCCACTCGAAAGGGGGCAATCTTGTATAAATAAAAGATGACGACATTAAAGCAGGAAAGAAGCAACTTCTAATGGCAATAGTGTATCATCTGTTAATTGAATAACTTAATATTGTATGTAGATAAACATTATACCAAGAAACAAACCATCAATAACTTACTTTATTGCAGCTGCATGTTAACATATAGCAATGTAAAGAAATGTGGTTATATTGGTGTGGGTGGTGGTGGTGGTGGTGGGGGTGGTGGTGGTGGTGGTGGTGGTGGTGGTGGTGGTGGTTGTGGTGGTGGTGGTGGTGGTAGTAGTAGTAGTAGTAGTAGTAATATAATAGTAGTAGTAGCAGCAGCAGCAGGAGTAATATCAGTAGTGGTGTTTGTAAGAGTAGGAGAAGGAAGAGGAGTAGAACGTGGAAAATTTTTCTGTTATGTAACGTCATAATTAATCATAAGAGGAATTTTACTACCTACCTTATCGAAATCTTTTCAGAAAAATAATGTTAATATATATAAAATAATATATTGTCATATTTCGATGCATAAAGAAGCCCAAACATTTTTGTGCGGTACATAAACACAAACTACTAACTTACTTACTCCATGGTGCAGAGTCCTTCTTGAGAAGCTAACTGGTTTGCAGCTAGTCAATAAATTCCCCACATTTCACGGAACCCGAAGGTTCATTACCGCACTCACAAGCGTCCGTCACCTATCTCTATCCTGGGCCCACCCAATCCAGTCCATATACCCACATCCCACCTCCCGGAGATCCATCCTAATATTATCCACCCATCTACGCCTAGGCCTCCCCAGTGGTCTTTTTTCCTCTGGCTTCCCCACCAAGACCCTACACACACCACTCTCCTCACCCATACGCGCCAAATGCCCAGTCCATCTCATTCTTCTCGATTTTATCACCAGCACAATATTGGGTGAGAGGTACAAATCATTTAGTTCCTCGTTATGCAATCTCCTCCATTCCCCCGTTACCTCGTCCCTGCTAGGTCCAAATATTCTCCTCAGCACCATGTTCTCAAACACCCTCAGCTTCCTTCCCTCCCGCAATGTTAGCGACCAAGCTTCACACCCATACACACAACAGGCAAGATTATAGTTCTATATATCTTGATCTTTAAATTTTTGGATAGCAACCTGGAAGACAAAAGGTTCTGTACCGAAAGATAGCAAGCATTTCCTGACCTTCATCTGCTCTTAATATCTTCCGCAATAGAATTTTGATTTGTTAAGGTTATTCCGAAATATTTAAACTCTTCCACCCTCTCGAAGATACTATTATCAATCCGTACACTCTGAATTCTTCCTGCATTCTGATCCCGAGACATGATCATGTACTTAGTTTTATCAGCACTTACTTCCAGTCCAGTCTCCCTAGTAGCAGCTACTAAAGCTTCTGCATTTTTCCTTTAGAGTATGTATGCTTCCTCCCAGTATATTAACATCGTCGGCATAAGCCAGAAGCTGATGTGTGCCATTTAGTTTCAAGCCATAATACAAACTACTCACTTTATAAATAAAAAATTGTTACATTTTAATATTATATTTCGAGGTGTTACTGCTAGCGATTTGGCTTGTCAGTGAATGACATTTTGCATCAGAAATACGTTATACGCTTTAACAGGGTTTTAATAATTAATAAAACTGCTTTATTTTGTTTCCTTCTGTGTCTTTTTCTTGTCTTTCTTCTGTTTTCTGCAGACCTTTATAGATTTTTATCAATACTGATTTTTTAAATGATCAGTATGCTGTCGTTAGCACGTACACACAAATAAAGAAATGTAACCGAAATTAACCGAACGATTAAGTGATTTTATACAGTTTCGATAAAGCTGCTCTACGTACTTTTTTAAAGTTAATTTAATTCAAACACAACATGTTCATATGAGGATCTAAACAAGTACGTTCATTCAAGGGTTTTTTACACGACAAACAATTTGCTACTTCAATGAAGGGCTAAATATTACGAGTGACTTCAGACAGGAAGATGTAATAAATATGCGCCAGAAAGGTATTCAATATTATCGTATACACGCCTTAAATATAAAAATTGTTATCTGCCATCAAAATGCCTATGCAGAGTATTCGGGGCAGATGTAAAGCAACAAGAATAAACGAGCTGAACTTCAGCAGCAAAAGCCCTACTTATTCATTATCATCTGCCTCACACTGTAAATAAAATAAAACACATAAACCATATGGTCCTGAAACATGTATAACGTATAACGAAATGACATAAACCATCTGGTCCTGAAAACTGTATAACAGATATTGAAATGACAAAACAATCTGGACCTGAAACCTGTATAATACGTAGTGAAATGACATACACCATCTGGACCTGAAATCTGTATAGCAGATACTTAAATGACAAACACCATCTGGATCTGAAACCTGTATAATACGTAGTGAAATGACATAAACCATCTGGACCTGAAAACTGTATAACAGATACTGAAATGACAAACAACATCTGGACCTGAAACCTGTATAATATATACTGAAATGACATACACCATCTGGACCTGAAATCTGTATAGCAGATACTTAAATAACAAACACCGTCTGGATCTGAAACCCGTATAATACGTAGTGAAATGATATAAACCATCTGGACCTTAAAACTGTATAATACGTACTGAAATGACACAAACCATCTGGACCTGAAAACTGTATAACAGATACTGAAATGACAAACAATATCTGGACCTGAAACCTGTATAATATATACTGAAATGACATACACCATCTGGACCTGAAATCTGTATAGCAGATACTTAAATAACAAACAATGTCTGGACCGGAAACCTGTATAAAATATACTGAAGTTACATAAACCATCCGGTCCTGAAAACTGTGTAACAAATACTGAAATGACAAAAACCATCTGGACCTGTAACCTGTATAACAGATACTGAAAAGGCAATACCATCTGGACCTAAAACCTGTATAGCATATACTGAAATTACATAAACAATCTGGTCCTGAAACCTGTATGACAGATACTGAAATGACAAACACCATCTGGACCGGAAACATGTACAACAGATATTGAAATGACGTACACAATCTGGCCCCGAAAACTGCATAAAAAATACTGAAATGATCCACTCCTCTCCTTCACAATTTATCTATTTCTCTTCACTCTTCAACTCCTCCGAAAAGTTGTGTAACAATGATAAGGCCGAACTTAGTGGTAAGAAAAGAATGGAATAAGTTTTGAAGAATCGATAACAATGCTTGTAACCTGCTACAGCATTCACGTGTTGTATTATACATTTGACAGAAGACGCTGTGAAATATGATTGTCCTATTATGAGCAGAGATACGAAACACAACTGAAAACACAAGGCGCAGCGGATGATAAGCGATAGAAGAACTGGTGGTGATTCTTATTCGTTACACCTGCTGTTTCTTAATTAAGAGCCTGATTCAAGCATGGGAAAACTGTTTTATGAATTAATAAGTGTACATTTAATTTGCTGTATGCTTCAAAATATGTCATTTTTTTAATGCAGGAACGTTATGGAGTCTTCACCTCTTACGTAAGTTACACTGACATTGAAAGAACGGTTTTCAAGTTCCTTTGCTTCAAGAACAACGCGTTTACGTTCAATCGATTACCAACAAAAACAATAAAGTTTACCTTGTTTTGAGATGTGACAGCTGCACCATAGTAGATATTGACCGATATTCCGCGGTAATATACTACCCGTATGTTCTACCTTGAAGCTGCTGCAGGCAGTACGTTCCCAAATACATGGAATACAATAGTTATAGCTGAGATACTATCTCAGCCGGGCAATAACTTCCCCACCTACAGTGTAAATTGAAAGTCCCAAGACAGTGCCTCCGCAATTAACCGGAGACAGTTGACTCTACACTTTTCAATATATTTCCTTAATCCAGTCTAATATCGTCCCCTCTTTATGTTTGTGGTAGTTTGTGCCCTTCAACATTCCAGATTAATAGTTGGCAAGTATTTCTTGTGTCTCTATCCTTACTACATGTAAGACGCATTTCATCTTCCTTTATTCGTCCGCCCTAATAATATTGCAAATTACGGAGTTTCTCGCTGTGCCATTTTCTGCATCCTCTTCTTATTACCCATCTCAGATGCTTAAGCACTGTCCGTTTATAAAACACTTCATTGTATAAGGTGTACAGACCTTAAACTGTGTTTTTTTTTAAATAGGAGATCAAGTTTCACGCCTGTGTAAAATAAGATGTAATATTACATATTTTACTTTGCAGGTGGAAACTTCAAAACATAATTGCCCGCCAAATTTTAGGCTTCTCAAGAATGCTAGTATGGTGTTAGGTGTAATTTTGGAAAGGAACCCACGCACATAAAACTGCTTTTAGTTAGAGTATGCTGAACTTGGTTCATAAAAACATTTGGAAAAAAAAAACTAAAATGACGTAACCGCAACAGTAGTCGGCCATTGTTGCAAATACCTCTGTTTCGTGGCTCTAGAGTAAATAAATGTAATAACCAGTTATTGAATATAGATGCTGCACTTGTCTGTGGTTTACTTTTCTTTGCACGTAAACAATCAGATGTTACTGTTGTATAAAGCGGAATTTTTAACATTAAACATTATAATTGTGGATCATCTTAGCTGCACAAATAAATTTCACGTATTGTTGAGTAACTGTCATGTACGTAACACTAAATCAATAATGTAAGATAATCTAACAGAAATGCAATTCTTTATCCTTGGTACTTACACTCAGTGCGACGGAAACAGAACCTTATCCTTGTTTGAATAAGTTTCTGATTCTCTGTAATTCTGTCCAATTTAAATTAAATCTTTGTAGCCTTTAAATCAACTTGTAACATCACCATCATCATCGCCATTATCATCACGATCACCGTACAGAATTCAGCTTTTGACTTACTCCTTCCATAAGCATTCAAAAGTGTTCCAGCCATCCTTTCTTACAGGCGGCTATTAACATATCCTATCCTTAGGTTTATACTAATACAGAGGCTCCAATATTCGGACTGCAGACACCTTTAAATTATTCTGTCCGTTCATTTTGATTGAATTTTATTGTCGTCATTCGTTTCAGAGGTACTAAGGCAATGGAGAACTGCAATTACACAAATGATTTATCCTACCAATTGTCTGCAAATATCTACTACCTACCGAATATCGCTATGTTAGATTTTCTTACAAACCACAAGTACAGGAGACAAACTAATGGCTCCATTAGGACTGCAGACCTTCTTATTGCACTCATTGTAGCTATCAAATAATTCAGAAGAACCATTAATTCCGTCATCTAAGTCAAGTGTTTTCGACAACTCACTGTGTTTTTTTCTTCATCCTTCCAAATGTTGAAACCATTCGGAATGACGATTAAAGGAGAAGGATTGAAAAGGTTTATTTTTTCATCCTCTGACTATCGTCTCTACATCCCTCGATGCAAGTCATCAGGGTGGAGGGTGTGCTAGGGTAATCTTATCGGATGTTAGAACCGATACTGCTAGGAGATAAATCCCACAAATCCACCTGAACTTTCTCTCTTTTTCTTCCCTTCACATAGTTCCTGTCACTGGACGCAGCTAACTGTTTTGAATGTGTCTGAATTCGTTTGCTTCAATTTTTTCTTTCAACGTTTTTTGCAAGTATTCTAAATATCTCCTTCTTTCAATCCTTCTCTGTTTTATGCAGTGATCCAGTCTCTCTCTTCTTTCATCTACGCCAAAATAGATTCTATAGGTCAACGTCACCAAAATCGGAGTCCACGAATCCCATCTGTACTGGGTAATTTTCAACCCAAAAATTTATAGACATTCCATCCAACACTCTCTCGGAAAGATACAGTTAACATCTGTAAAAATAAGTTACTATGATTACCGCATATAATGCGACTCACAACAATATGTCCATAGCAAGAACAGAAGTTTCAAGTTTACTGAAGTGAAAATTATTATTGTAAACATTTTTTCGCAAATAGAACTTTTGGGTACGTGACGGGGATGGGAGAGTACAGAAATGCCTTCAGAGTTTTTATGGAGAGTACTAAAGGGAAGACGTATGCCCATTTGTAAGGATAATATTAAAAAAGGTAAATCAGTCCCGTTACAGGCCTGGAGTGGCCCAGATGGTTCCAGGAAGTTAAGGTTCCCAGATTTCATGACAACAGCATAGGATGGTGTAAGGTTGTCAGCCTTACGCACCGGCCGCTTTTACCCCCAGGAAATGCTCCTGGTACTCATTTCTTTTACAGGCTGAGTCGAACCCAGGGCCATAGTGCGATCGGAAGGATTTTATGTCAACGAAAATTTCCAATGACACCAGCTGGAATCGAATCAACGACCTTCCGATTTGTAACACAGCACCTTAACCACTGTGCCAACGCGGTCCCAGGATAATATTAAAAGTGGTGTTAAAAATAGGACGGAACTGCATGGACTGGGTCCACCTCGCTTATAATAGGGATATATGGCGAGCTCTTGTGAACGTGGGGATCAGTCTTCGGGTTCCAACAAATATGAACTTCTTTACTGTCTCAGGACCTATCAGCTTCTCAAGAGGGATTCTGCTCCATGGAGTTGGTAAATTCGTGTAGTCACTGAGACATCTTTCTTGAAAATCACATGTATATTACGAAAGTTTAATCTCTTCTAATTCGAAATCCTGAATAAATATAACTTTAGGAAATGACTACAACGTCTTTAAGACCTAAGATAAGCAAATGTTTAGTATTTCTCTAATTTCATACAACACGTCCCTTAGGTCAATTGTGAGCAGTACTCAAGTAAGTATCCCCGTAAAGACAGGACCAGCAAGTCTGCCGCCGTACAAAAAGTTGAGAAGTAGGGACAAGGAAGTGACGAAAGTTACTAGCCATCACAAAAAGATGTAAAGAAAATTATATTCACAAGTAAGATTGTCGACGAAAGCTAGGATGACAATGCTCGTAGGAAATCTGTATCCGAGGTGGCAGTTTTGCTGTTTAAAAACAGACATTGGTATAGCAACCACATTTGCCGGACAGTTAATCCGCTTCTAGTCCCGAGATATGTAACATGTAACATCACTTATGATGAAGGAAACAAAACTAATTCCGAACTTTTCTACAGTTTTGTAGCGGCGCACTGTGGGTGTTGAATCGCACATTGAATTTCTTCATGTAAGTGTGTGCAAGATGATGTGTATTGAACCGTGCATTGTTGTGATAACTGAAGAATAAGAACCAACTAGATGCTAATTATTGTTTTATTATACTTATGATAGGCTCAACATGTTTCGTGCACTGCTATGCCCATCATCAGGAGCTCACGACTATAGTGCTAATTACCACATAGGCCGTCCGGTTCTTGGGTTGCTGTTGGTTGGACCAACAGCAACCCAAGAACCGGAGGCCCATATGGTAATCAGCACTATAGTCGTGAGCTCCTGATGATGGGCATAGCAGTGCACGATACAAGTTGAGCCTATCATAAGTATAATAAAACAATAACTAGCATCAAGTTGGTTTTTATTCTTCATTTAAGTGTGTACATTTTGTTGGTCTCTTTGCAACAATTACATCACAATGCACAGAGCGAACAATGTAAAATTCTTTCCTATTACTTTACATTCTGCCCTGTTTGGTGTACTGTTAGGACATGCACCTCATTATGCATTAAACTTCACCTCACATCACCCTCACAAGCCTACTCCTTCCCCTCTCCAAAAGAAAGCCTCACTCTGTACTCTTCCAGAACGCTTTTCTTTTTTCCCTTGTTCCATGGTAGGGAAGAATTCCGGTGCGCATTGTTTGAGGATGCTGTGGCGACTACCGCAATCTCCCCTCAGAGCGCCATTATTCCAGATAGCTGAAATTGTCCTCCAGTGATCTATAACAACCGGAACGCACACCTCGTCTTAACGATTTTGCCATTACTTCAAAACGTGCACAACGTCCTTTGTCAAGGTGTACGACCTTCAGGCTACGGTTCTGCCAGAATGTCTTGATACTAGTTCATTGCAACAGATGCGGTCTGTAAAACTTCTCCAGTTCTCCTCACTTCATGGAACCCAAAGTCATGTCACATTCTTCACATGAACCAGCCATTATACCTTACTCTGATCTGCTCGAAACCAGCCAGCGAAATCGAAACACATTTTTTTGAATTCATTTTAATTTTATCCTCCCAAGAGACGTCTCTGCAACAGGACCTATTAAATATTAAAGAATCAGAATAACAAGCTTGGGATTAACAGTTCGGCTATTTAGTGACGTCCTTTCTCACTTGTTTTCCTTACAATTTCTGACGTCTCTTGGTAAATGACGTAGTTTTCCTTACTTTATGGGCACATAAAAGTTAAAATTGCCCATCAATGTATTTCTAGTTGGTGCACGAATCTGGTCAAGAGAGTACAGCAAGGTATATTATGTCAGTTTCTTATGTAGCACAAAATTTGTGACATATTTTCTTGCGTTACAGAATATTTACACCCAGGTTTCAATGCTCAAGCTTAAATATAGGAGACACGAAACACCAATAAAATTTTGATAGAAAAAGCTAAAGAAAAGATATTACTCGGTTTATCTAGGCAAAGACAGGGAGATAATGTTAAAATGACCCAAAGGAGTAGGTGAAGGTACAGACTAGATTCCACTGATTCGGTAGACGATGTAGGGCTGGGCTCTATTGAATACAACCACATACTTTTGAGTTCCACGAAAGCTATGAAATTAACAGGCTCAGTATCTATTAGCTGCTCAAGAAAATTATACTGTCTGGCGTTTATCATCCGTGTGATATTTCTAACATTAAGGGAGGTGTAACCATTAATGACCAGGTTTCCATCTACAAATATTTCGCAATTTCCACTCCAAAATTGCAATAAAACTCTTCAGTTGTTTACTTCTGCATTTACTATCAATTTTTCACTAATGATATTTCTTCTTTTTTTAAATTTTCATCTTACTTGCCAATTCGGTGTAAGCTTTGCATGCTAAGTATTTTAGTCATACCCACACAAATTCTATTCTTATTTACTTCAATGACATGCTTTTATTTTGGTCACTATCATAGTAAAAGACACGTTTCTTCGCTCACAAATTTACTAACAGAGGGTAATAGGCCTACGTGTTCCATTAACTTTATTAGTGATTCTTCAGAGGAAAACTTCCTCCCAGGAAAGCAGCCACCTTCAGTTTTTTAAAAAATGTAGCAGAGTCTTCCTTGAGAAGCTTATAACGATGCAACTAGTCAAGAAATTTCTTTCCTTTTATGCAACACGGTATGTTACTACATTAACAACAGCCTGACAACGAATCCTATTCTCAATCAAAATCGACCCAGATCACGACCTTATATTTTACTACTTTAATCTGCATTAAACGAACGTCTTTCTCTCAATGTCTAGGCCTCCCGAGCAGAAAACTCCATTCTTTTAGACCCAAACGTTCATAAGTCTTATTTTCCCCATGCGTGCTACATGACATCTGATCCTCCAACATTTTATCACCCGAAATAACGCTAAGAATGACATTTAAGTTCGATTTAAGAATGTGTTAAAAGCCCACGCTGACCGCAAATACTGCATTCAAACTCTCTACAGTTCACAAGGTAGCGAGTCCCCAAACCCTCTACTTCCCCAGCCTTCCATTCTCTCGGCAGTCGGAAGCAAATCCATGACGTTCTGTTTCCTCACTCACCCCTCAACCCGATACTTTGAGCAAGTGCTGGCTGCATGTCGATTCCCTGCAGCACGTTCAAATTCCTAACCTTCCGGACCTCTTTCCCTAGTGCTGTCGCGTAACAGCAAGCGCTGTTCGATCCATCAATCAGCAGGCCTGCAGTTGCTAGAAAACCAGTTCTTCAACTGTGAGATCTGTCAAGTAACCTCTCGTGATAATTTCTTAGTTTCTTTCTCTACTGTTTAAAACAGTAACTCGGAGAAAGACGTCGTCACTCTTCCCCTTTACCCTTTACACAAGATGACACGATTTCCAACACATCATCATCGTCGCAGTCTATCTTTTGAGACATTCACAGCCCATTCCAGACAGTTAAAAGACAGCGCAATCTAGTGTTTCCTCTTTCAATTCACAGTATCTTCTTTCCCTAACGTCATCCAGTAGCTGCTTAGGTCTTCTTTCTCGTCTTCCCGTCTCTTCAACTTTTCCTTCAATAACGTGTATTAGAAAGCAGTTTCTACGCATGATGTGAGCAATCCAGTTATTAAACTTTCTTCGTTTAAATTGAATGCAGGATGTTACATTCCTTCTTGACTCTTTGTAATAGTTTTACAATTTTCACGTCCATTATAAATGTGGTAAATATGACAACTAAACAAGACACTAAACGGAGAAAAAGAATTTAAAATAAAGCAAGTTATTGCGTTACATTTTATGTTTATATATATATATATATATATCGCACTTACTTATAATGACGAAATACACACGAATGCAAATTTCATTTTGCAGAAAAACAGTATTATAATCGATTAATTTATTTTACGATCATAAAATTTGCTATATGTACAGTAAATCTAATTTATTTTCAAAGTTGTTTGTATACGTGTAGGCCTACCGTTTTTGCAAAACACACTACAAGCCCAATACTGCATCTAGGTGTAGAATGACAGGTGTAAAGCTAGGCTTGTTCTGCAATTACATATTATAACTATGTGCAAAACCAAACATGTCAAAAGAAATCCAACATCCTGCTTTACAATCTAGAAAACAACTTTTCTGCTTCTTACTGATCCCAAAGATCCATCACCATGCTCGTAACAGTCCACCACTACACCCCATCCTGAAACACTTGGATCCATATACATTGAAACCGCGACCAAGTATTTTGAAAAGACGGTAACAATTTAGAATTGCATAATGAAGAAACTAAACCGATTATACACGGAGTATGCTTACTTCTCTTCAGCTCGTTATCTTTCTTATGTTGCCTTCAGATTACAATGTAAATTGTGACAGCAGTGAAACCCAAAAAACTTATTATAAATTAATTAACGCATGAATTTTATATTCAAGGGTCCGTGCATCGTGAGATAGATGCCAATAATTGCCCAACAAGAAGCAACTATATACAGTTTATTTATATCTGTAAACTGCTCTACATGTTTCGGGTGGTATCTGCACCCATAATCCGGAGCTCATGTCACTGTACGCACAGTATCTGGCATTAGTAAAACCGTAACTGCAACCTGTCGTGAACGTGACTGGACGTCAAGTCACGGTCACGGCAGGTTGCAGTTACGGTTTTATAATGCCAGATGCTGTGGATAGAGTGACATGAGCTCCTGATGATGGGCGGATATACCATCCGAAACATGTAGAGAGTTTTACAGATTTAAATAAACTGTACATAAATTTTGACGTTTTGCTGACCGTGCATCTCAGTATATTTATCTCAGTAATTAACCCACTTGATGCACAAAATTTTGTTTTACAATAAGTTTATTTCATGCCTCTACATGTTTCGAGCACATATGCTTATCATCAGGAGGTCAAAATTGTATGTCACAGCCTCTGATATCATCACACCTATAGGTGTCCGTCTCGTGCACAGGTTGAGACAGTCCTCTCTCAACTTGTGCACGAGACGGCCACCTATAGGTGTGATGATACCAGAGGCTGTGTAATACAATTTTGACCTCCTGATGATGAGCATATGTGCTCGAAACATGTAGAGGCATGAAATAAACTTATTGTAAAACAAAATTTTGTGCATCAAGTGGGTTAATTACTGAGATAAATAAACTGTATATAGTTGCATCTTGTTGGACAATTATTAGCATATATTATTAACGCATATTTTCTTATATTGTTGTCAAATTTTGTATAAACAAAATTTAAGAAAGCAGCTCAATGTTGAGAACAAGAATTTGGTCCTGAAAGGAAGAAAGCGATAGGAGGATGGAGAAAACGATGCAATGGGTGTTTTGTGTTTGGTACTAGTCTCTAAAAAAATTATTCGGATTAGGCTATCAGATGGGTGGGACATGTATCAAATGGCGGGGACTTGAGAAACAAATACGGACTGAAAGATATGAAAAAATCCTCTCAGTCTAGGGACCGCGTCAAGTGGTTTCGAGAACCATCTGTGTCCGCGTTATAGTTCTCGAAATGTCAGTTTTTTTTCTCCTTTCAACCATCTAGCACGGGTGTTAGCCCCAACAGACTCATATTAAATTCATTTTCCGTGATAGCTTCAGATTATAAATTCAAAGATGTTTTGATACAGATTCACAAGCTATATGTGCACAAGACGACGCAAGCGTCTCAAAAGTTGGTGTTCTCCTTTAAGAGCCGCACTTGGCAGGCAATCCTATTAAGATGGTTAATCGAAACAGCACCTCCGGTCACGGATCGTGTTAATCGTGCTAATAACGTAACGAGACTCACGTTCCGCATTATTGCTAATCGTAATTAAATTAAATCACAGCACTCGGCTCTAAGTAACTAAAACTGCATTACACTTGCGGATTAAAAATCCAATTTCATATCTGCAAACTCCCACCTTCCTATCACACAGCGTGGTCCATAATTAAAATACACAGGGACCTTTAGGAGGTTTCACCTCATGTTACTTGACAGGTACATTCAGTTTTAGGACATATCCCCTGTTTTTATGTCCCCATCTTCTGTGACGGAGTTAAAGATTAACATAATGAAAACTTACAACATTTTTTTTCTTTCCTTATATGGTTATACAATAAGGTCTCACAGTCTAAAAGCAAAGAAGAATATAGATGTTTAAGAACGGAAGAAAAATTGCACCTAACAAAGGCAGATATGTGTATCTATGGGACAATAAAATCAGGATGGAGAAAAGTTCTCATGACAAAATTCTTAATGTACATTTTTCGCGAAATGTTTTGAATTATTCAACTGAAGGCATGAAATAGGTGGGTCATTTATGAAGCATGGATCAGATGAGAAATACGTACCAAAACTTAGCGGAAAACTCCGAAGAGAAGAACGTACTTCGGAGTCCTTAATAAACATGGAGCTTAAATTAAAGTAAATGTTAAAAATAAATTGTTGTAATAATGTGGACTGAATTCAGCTAGCTCATGACAGACTTCGGTGGCAGTCCTTTTTAAACTTTAAAAAGAAAATTTGTGTTTTATATAATACAGGTTGCTTCATGACCAACTTTCCGACTCTCGGTAGAGCTTTTACCCATCGGAATAGTTCTGGACACCATTTTTAGTGCAGTGACGTGAAAAAATATGTTACAACCACTGCGCTTCTTTGAGGTAACCAATTGTAATGTTTTAGAGAAATTTTCAGTAACTTTCGGAACATTTCAAGCGTGTACATGAAGACTGGCAATATCTGAGCTTTTTCATTCGTAATATTGCACCAGCCCGAAATAAAATATTGGAGGCAGTACTTATTACGTCTTGTGTAAAATAACATAAACATCTAAGCATATAAACACCTGTGTTTTGAATAAAAACGTTTCTCACATTTAAATGGGTGAAATAAAAACAATAGACCCTTTTCGAACACAGGAATCGTGGTTATGAATCCCGCCCCATACATGCCAATTATGTCTGCGTTTGCCTGAGTTGTGTTTTGTGGGTAAAGGAATTATTCATTCTGCAGCGGGACAGACTACGGAGCCTAAACCATGTTGGCAGCTTCACAGACGACGGCTAGATAAAGTCATCCTGCTGGGATGACACAATTAAGTTACGAAAGTCCATATCCGATAATTCAGAAATGTCAGTCATAAATTAAAATTTAATTTGCATTCGCACAAATTTCAACCAAATTCACAAGTTTGATAAATCGTATACCGTACACAAACATTAATCAGAACGTATGAAAAATGTTTCTACATTGACAGTGAACTAGTTACAGTACTTTGTATCAAGACATGGCTTGTTTGACCGTAAAGTTCAGATGGTCACACGCACATCCGGTGACTCTTGGTCAACATGACATAACGAAGGAGACAGTCCCGGATATTGAGAATTATTGTTTGAACAGCCGACAAGAAGTGATCCTCCAATATAAGGTTAGGTAAGGAGCTAACAATTACTCACGCTAAAAGCCAGCGTGCGTCCCACCGTCACACAAGTCTTTCCGTAGATTCCTTGGAAGGCTGTAATGAAAATAGGATCTTATAGAGGAACGTTAATTTCTTGATCAGCTGATAGGACATCACTTTCTAAAGGCATTCGCTGAGTGGGGTCAACAGTAAACTAAATAAGCGCACTGATAAAAAGGTTCCTAGTCGACAGAAATTATGCACACCTTTTCGAACTAAATACATAAACGGTGATTTACTACGGACAACTATTAACCTCCCTGTACAGCATTCAGTACGAACTGTCATAAAACTGAGTGGCACGCCTGCAGTACAATATAAATTACACATAAAGACGTTTGGTTAAAATGTTATTTATCCAGTCTCGTAATTGGTTACCTGATGAACCTGAATTTATTTTCCTTTATCATACTACAATAAAAAAATAAAAGAAATGGTTATAACGTTGAAGTTTAGAAGTCTCTATGAATAACAAAAGTGTTGTGTTAAATCCCTATGGCTTAATCATGATAGAATAAATAAACAGATGAATTCTGAATGAGTTGAGTCATTCAGCCGTTACTGAGCTCCAGAGAGTAGCTACTGCCTACCTTCACTGTCGTAATTTCCATATAAATTGTATCTTTGCCTTTGTAACGATGATATGAGTGAGACAGACAGACCGCAAGAAAAGAAATATGCTCTCTGTCACAGCCCTAAAAATGTTTTGGAAAGAATGCTGGAGATATATATAATGGAGGCAGAGCTGAAGACAGAATATTATTGTTTAACATGCGGAAGAATGATTAATTTGGACTTGTGTACAATTCCACCTTTGTCATTAAATTGCTCTGTATCTACACACAACTGCATAAAAAATCATCTTAAAATAGGAGAAGTTTATATAGAAAGAAATCTAATCGATTACGCGGTAAGTTTCACAAACCGAGGAATGATAACGTCAAGAGGCTACGCTATATTGCAGTGCTGCGACGTGTTCCTTATTTCAGTTCAATCTAGTCTGAACAAATCTCTTCAAAAAACAACACTAAGTATAAAAATGTGTCGAATTTCTAATGACTAGCGCGAGGTGCCAAGCAGACCTACACTATATTCGAAAGTTGCTACGTGTGTTATTGTTATTATTATTATTATTATTATTATACAATATGTATGTCTCCTATCACAGGCATTTCTTCCTGGTACTTCTCTTGAACCAGCGGTGATCCCCACCGCTCAGGCTTCAAGCTTCACATTGCAGTACTTTC
>Ga0123354_10008238_pt1 | contig 15826 bp, 10 predicted proteins | sample TergutLab28metaG_2_FD_97872 | JGI IMG/M metagenome (GOLD analysis project Ga0123354, IMG submission 97872) | Labiotermes labralis P4 segment gut microbial communities from Petit-Saut dam, French Guiana - Lab288 P4 | ecosystem: Host-associated > Arthropoda: Insects > Digestive system > Gut ...
AATATAATAACCACTCACATAACATTACGCTACATATAACTGTATCACAGTGACGACACATGAACAATATAATAACCACTCACATAACATTACGCTACATATAACTGTATCACAGTGACGACAAATGAACAATATAATAACCACTCACATAACATTACGCTACATATAACTGTATCTCAGTGACGACAAATGAACAATACAATAACCACTCACATAATATTACGCTACATATAACTGTATCACAGTGACGATACATGGACAATACAATAACCACTCACATAACATTACGCTACATATAACTGTATCTGAGTGACGACACATGAATAATGTAATAAACACTGACATATTATTATCGGAAAAGAAGTTCGGTCTTGTATTTCAGGTCTGCTACTATTACTATTTGTTGTTCGAACCTGCATGGCTTGGTGTATATGTATATATATATATATATATATATATACATTTGTGTACTCACCTTGCATTTATCGAAGAATTGTACATACATGTATTCCTGCTCTGTTATCCTTGTTATATCTGTCTCCAAACCAGATATTTCGGCCTGCAATTCTCTGCACTCCTCATTAACTCCTTCTGACTGCTTTAGTAGCAAAACCAAAAGCAGCAGATGCAGCATGAAAGTAACGCGAAACATTGGTGTTGCTCTGTGAACAGACAGGCGGTTAGTTGGACGTGCGACGCCGTGCAGTCTGTTATATAATTACTGACATTTGAAAGATACTTTTGCAGCAAGTTTCATGTGAGTGCAGAGTTCAGAGCTGGTATATTGTACCTGTACATTGGTTGTAGGCTGTCCGGTGTCATATTATTAAAATATGCAATATCAGAATTGTCTCAAACAAAAACAGATCAATGCGTATAGACAGAAGCAGAAATGTAAAAGTACTAAAAGAATTTTTTACATGCACTGTCCGTTTTATATTGTTTGAAGCAATATATGTGTATCCCTTATTTCCTACGAAACAATCAAACGAAGAAACAACAAAATAATTCACTCATTCACACATTCGATCAATGAATCAATCATCGACCAAAAACACCATCAATGCCACGCAATAGGTCAAGTGATCATTGCCATGCTCTTCTTCTTGTAGCTCCATGTTGAGTCTCCGAAGTGTCCACTGGAAATCCCAGTTAACAACGCAACACCGGCACGGTGTACCCCTGTTAGCTGTTCCGTTTCTGCCTGCCACGATAAGTCGATAAGCGGAGAAATATAAGATTTAGGGGCCGCAGCTGTACTCAGATATTTCCGCATTTCCCTTCTAAGAATGTAAATAGTTATTTCTGTGCTGCATAATCTTTATTCAATTGCAACAGCTAGTGAAGGGCAAAAATTATTTCCCGGTTGAGACTGAACACAGTGCACAGTAAACTGTTCACAGTGCACAGTATACTGAACACAGCGCACAGTACACTGAACACAGTGCACAGTTCACTGAATACAGTACACTGTTCACAGTAAACAATACACTGTTCACAGTGCACAGTACACTGAACACAGTGCGCAGTACACTGTTCACAGTGCACAGTAGATTGTTCACAGTGCACAATAAACTCTTCACAGTGCACAGAACACTGTTCACAGTGCACAGTACACTGAACACAGCGCACAAGACACTGAACACAGTGCACATTACGCTGAACACAGTGCACATTACACTGACAACAGTGCACAGAACACTGTTCACATTGCACAGTACACTGAACACAGCGCACAGTACACTGAACACAGTGCACAGTACACTGTTCACAGTGCACTTTACACTGCTCACAATGCACAGTATACTATGAACAGGGCACAGTACACTGAACACATTGCACAGTACACTGTTCATAGTGAACAGTACACTGAACACAGTTCACAGTACACTGAGCACAGCGCACAGTACACTGTTCACAGTGCACGGTACACTGAACACAGTACACAGTACACTGTTCACAGTGCGCAGTACACTGAGCACAGCGCCCAGTACATTTTTCACAACAAATTGCGTCTACTGTGTATCTTCACTCACGTAATTCTATCGCACACGCCTTCATTGCATAGATTAAGTAATTCCGCTTCGACTAGTCTTATGGAAAATACGGACAGAAATTAGGAGATTTAAAAATCGAAGGTGAAATACACATACCTGGTACACATTACGGGTAAAATTTCGCGTTCTCTAAACCAATCAGATTCAAACGGAAAATAGCACAGTGATGCTTTTAATATGTGCAGTTTCTTACACACACTGGATGTGTACTGTGCTGGTTAGATAAATGACAGTGCTGTTTTGCTACAAGGAGGGCCATCGGGGTCATCATAAGGTATTCCAATGAACCGAAAAGAAATATGGCAGACGTAAGCCATCAGAATGAATAAGATAAGCAGCCTAACGAATTGCGAAAGCCTGATGGCTTATATAACCACATATTACTCCTTCTGCAGTGCATATTGCCACCAACAAGCATTTATTACCGTTTGTTAAGTACCTATGAACTTCTCACGACACCCTCAATTGCTATTTGCTGTCCCACTGCCAGTTCGAATACCCTGTATATTTCGGTACATCATCAGTACCAGAGCGATGTCTTCACATTTACCAGCACTTGCACTGCGATTACAGTGCCACAGTTGTGACACTCTGTGTGCTGGAACTGGTAGAGTTAGCAGACATGTTCAGATTTATTGTAGTGTATTATGTTAAAGATATGAACTGGATTAAAATGGCTGAGATTTCAATCTAATTATTTTGTGAAGGTTGAAAATTATTACTACCATAAACAGAAGCAAACTACTCAGTAGCTGTGACAGGCTTCCTGCTGTACGGCAGTTGTTACCAGCAGTTATGTACATTCAGTTAGCATTTGAATGGAGCAGACCCTCTGCAGAAACTCACATCGACTTGTTCATTCCAGTATTTTCACACATGTTATGGAAAATGAAGTTTCTTTATAATGCTTTTAGCAGACCGCCGACGTTTCTGTATATAGAACAAGTGAAGGAACCAATCCAGCACACGCTCTGCATCCTGAAGCCCCAATTCATTATTACCTCACCATATGAGCTGGTCTGACATTTATTCCACAATAAATGGGATTTGTTCTTAGGAATATTCATTCTCCATAATGTTAATCTGAAATGCAGATAGCTGTTCCTTCCAAAATAGCCCTCTCGTTCAGCATAACTATATGTATAAACATTCCATAAGACAGTGATATTCGTATTCAAAAAAGTTATAACAATAAATCAGGATTTAGTTTAAGCACTTTTATCTCTCCCACCTGTGCTACAACAGTAACTTACAGCATGTTCATTACATTCGACACTTTAAAAAAACTACATATACAAATAAAACATCCACCAACCCAGCAGCTCCACATGTACATAAATTATATTTCTCTGACATTCTAGCCTAATTCTCCGACACAGAAGTGTGAAACAGTTTCACATCTCTCGAATTTTCGAGGTCTCGCAGGAAGCGTTTATAGCATCCTGAATCATATTGTTTGCAGTCAACCTCTCCTAGAGGAAAGAATCGATATCTTACATATTTTCGTTGTATACGTTTATTTGGCCTGATTATTTATTTTCCTGTTAAAGTTTTCAAACATACATACACATGATATGCGGGAAAAAATTATATTTTTCCTTATCAGCAAACGGCCTGTCAAGTGATATCCCCGAAATCAGTAACAGCTCGTACCGTAAAAAAAACACTACCACATTGCAACACGCGATGACGATATCAAATAACAGACCACTGCCACACTGGTACAAGCACTGACATTTTTCACATAACAGAGCACTACTACATTGGTACAGGCAATGACAGTATCACACAACATAGCACAGACATATTGATATAGGAACTGACAGTATCACACAAGAGAGAAGAGCGACATTGGTAAAGGATCTAACAGCATCACACAACAGAGCACAGCCACATTGGTACAGGCACTCACGGTATCACACAACAAAGCAGTGCCACATTAGTACAGGCACTGACAGTATCACACAACAGAGCGTTGCCACACTGGTACAAGCACTGACAGTATCATACAACAGAGCACTGCCACATTGCTGCAGGCACTCACGGTATCACACAAAAGAGCATCGCCCCGTTGTTACAGCAACTGAAACACACAACAGACAACAGCCATATTGGTACAGGCACAGACAGTGTCACACAACTGAACACTGTCATATTGGTACACGCATACACAGTATCACGCAACAGAGCACTGCAACATTCTTACAGGCCCTCACAGTATCACAAAACAGAACAGTGCTACATTGCAGCAGAAATTCACGGCATCACAGAACAGAGCACTGCCACATTGTTTCAGGTACTGAATCACAAAACAGAGTCCTGTCATATTCGTGCACGCACTGAGATTATCACACAAAAGAGCACTCTGTATTGGTACATGCACTGACAGTATCACACAACGGAAACCTGCCACACTGGTAAAAACACCATATTATCACACAACAGGTTACTGCCATATTGGTACAGACACCCACAGTATCACACAATAATGTCGTCCTATTCTTAGCAGCTACACCAATTTTCTGCCCTGAAAGTTTGAAGGCAGTAAATCAAGGATTTGTCCACCTGTGTTTATTCTCCATACCCTCAAGCACACTCACTCTCCTGATCAAAGTTTTACGTTGGCTGCCTCTGGCATCCACTGTCGCGGTTTCATTTCCTCTGTACGAATTCTGATTCCACCATAAGCTTTCATGGTGTGAATGGGGACGATTTTATATTCACCCTACAAACAACACACTGTACATATTCGTGTGTCAGGATCTGTATGTGTTCAAAATTTCATATCCCAGATGATTATAAATAAGTACACACGTTATTCTGCCTAATGATTTTTCATATTCTCCTAGCCAATAGCAAAGAAAATATTGATTTTTATTTAATATCAATTGGTATAAATAATTCCTGTATTTTCATTGATGTTGCGAAAACTCAATTTCCTCTAACCGAAATTTGAACATTTAATGATTTTGTGATACATCAAAGGGCGAAATGATGTCCTCAGTTTCATGAACCTAAAGAAATTCTTTCAAAATATAAAGGAGTCTTGAACACATACTCAGAGGCATAAACTGGAGGTTTCTGAAATATTTCATGCAAAATAAGGAATAGGAAGAACAAGTTTAGGACTCCATCTAGTTATACAATACGCTGTCGAATCGAAATTATTTCAGTATGTCTAGTCCACCAGGTCCGCTTACCACAAGAACAGAGTTATCCTCGTGTCTGTGTCGTCTCTCCGACGGATACCAATCCATTTCAAAATTATTTCTATCTCACAACTCCATTCTCATGTACAGCTATGGAATTGGGAAATGTCGAGAATTGCAGGTCGCACTGAACATGCAAACTCATAAAGACGCTCCCTTGTTTAGCCTGTATTAATAACAAAGTAATGTGAACTTCGTGTTAGCGAAACAAGCAAAGGATAGTGTGACATTGTTTCCGAAGAACTAGAAATATTTCAATATTATGCATTTCAAAAAACTCTTGAGGAAACTATTCGATTCAATTCAATCAATCGTGATGTTTACAAAGTGCTTTAACACCTTTGTCACATTTTCTTACATTTCCTAACTTGGCGAATGGTATTTGTGTGACTAATTTAAGCTTGGAATAATAGGGTCAAATATAGTATTCAAAAGATTTTTCCTATACCAACTTTCATGAACAAAACTGTTGGTTAGCCGATTAAGAACTGCCAATTGACGGACTGCTTTCATTGGCCAACTTTGGTGTAGTTGAAATTCCCAAGCAGGGTCCTATAGAACTGATGTTCCGTGCTGTTCGTAATAGAATATTTGGAATTCAATTCAATTTTTACGTCAGTTACATTCTGTGACACCAGAACTGGACACCAAACAGGGAAAAAATCTACCGGTGTTAAGAATATACAGATTTCATTTTTCCTTTTGTATTAAACTCGGAAGCTTTCAGACAATTCTGTGGTTGTTGGAAAATACCAGACAATATGTCTGTCAGCGTCCAACAGTCAGCTGTACAGATGGATGCTTCGAACAAAGTAATGCAAGACGGAAATTGGTTAAAAATTTATTTGTTAGTATGTCTGAACAGAGGATCTAGTTTCGCTTCATATATCTTCGGGTTGATTGGTTGACACGTTATCTATTGTGACCACACCTCCATAAAACACGCCACAAACAGCGGACCACAAACACACATCAATAAAAGCTTTACTGTTTCGATACACACAATGTAACACACTGAGTGACTGTGACGTATTGACTTAGGTAATCTGGGTGTTTTCTGATATTCCATGCTTGGATCAAACATTCTGAGGACGTGCGAGACCTTAGTAAGTTGTTAGGGCACTGTCATGACATGAAGGTTCCAACAGCACCAGAAGCAATCAAACAATGTATCACACACCAAAATATATGTAATATATCTAAAACAAAATGATATATAAATGCTGCATAACAGCCACATTCTACTGCAAGAATAAAATGCGTCTTCAGGACAAACAGCAGCTGATTACCGCCGTCCGGACATTTAATCGTCTTCCATTAAATGAATAATACGATATAAGTGCACATTAATAGCACAGATCAGAGTCTGCAGAATAGTCAGCATTCCAGCTGGGAAACCGGAAGTGGCGTCACGATCGCATGATGTAAACAAACGTGTGGGCGAGGTCGCTTACATGTGGACCGGAGGTGACGTCACATGTAAACTAAAATGGCGGACGACTTTGTCTCCGTCTATCACGCGATATAACAAATGACGTATGACGTAACATAGAAAGAATATTGCGGATGAACTGTTTATTCCAGACAGTGTGGCGTCTTAACCTAACTTTAACCTCTGATTAGTAAACAAATGACGTAGTATGCAAACAATTATGGCGGACGAACATGTCTCTAGCGGTCACTTGAAATAAAGAAATGACGTCACATGTAAAGAAATATGGCAATGGCCTAATTATGCCAGACAGTTTGGCGCCTTAACCTAACTATAAATTTTGATATATAAAAATAAGGCTACGTTCATGTGATGTAAATAAATAACGCAGTATGTAAAAGAATATGGCAAATTAACTTAATATAACAGACAGTATGGCGCCTTAACTTAACTTTAAATTTTGATATGTAAACAAATATGGCGGTTGTCACGTAATGTAAACAAATGACCTAGTATGAAAAGAAATGTGGCGGATGAACTAATTATGCCAGACAGTGTGGTGCCGTCTTGGATCAGTTTGGCCCCTTAAAATAACTTTGCTATTGATATACAAACAAACCTTGTGAAGGTCGCATAATGTAAACCAATGACGTAATGTGTAAAACATTATAGCGGCTAACCCTTCCCCAGACGACCACGTGATGTAGACAAATTTAGTATTGTTTTGAATTTCACCATTTTGAATTTGCTACCAGTGCGTTATTTAAAAATGTTTTAACCAACCCTTAATTTTGAGTTGAAGCTTTCCGTCCTTTTACAATATAGCTATTGGCGTGGTATTTTTAAATTTTAAAATTTTGTTAGTATTTTTTAATTAAAACCTGCCACCATTTTACAATATGTCTGGCGACGCGCTAGTTTTAAATTTGAGCTAACCTAACTTCAACATATGTTATAATATACAGGCCAGACTGCTTGGCACCTACCGCCATTTTAATTGGGTTGATGTGAAGAAACATGGTGAGTGATGTTAATGACTTTGACTTAATTATTTTGAATGAGCCCTTGCAACAATTTTGAATATTGATACAGGCGAAGCATTTTTAATTAAAACTCAATTTTAAATATTATTATTTCTGAATTCCAGCCATTTTACAATGTGGCTACGAGGGTTGTATTTTTAAAAATTGTGCTAACATAACTTTAAATTTGAATTGCCCTTTGCTGCAATTTTACAATACGGCTGCCAACGCACAGTTTAAATTTGTGCAACCGTCAATTTAAATTTTAATTACTGTCATAGCTCTTTTGAATATGAATAATAGCGTGCTATTTTTAAATTTGTGATAACATAACTATAAGTTTGAATTACCGCCGTCCGCCGTTTTTAGTACGGCTAATAGCCCGCTCTTTCATTTTTTGCTAACCTTACTTAAAAGTCCGCTATTTTACGGTATGTATGACAGCGCGGCAATTCTAAATTTGTGCTAACCTTACTTCAAATATTTGAATTAGCGCTTTCTGCCATTTCACAATATGGCTACTAGCGCGTTATTTTTAAATATTGATATTTCGAATTCTGGAAATTTTGAAAAGGGCGGGCGAGGTTAATGATTTTGACTTAATTATTTTAAATGAGCGCCTGCCACCATTTTAATTATGGCGACCGACGTGATATTTTAAAATTGAAACCTAACTTTAAATTTGAATGATCTTTTTCCGCCATTTTACGATATGGCTACTTCCGCAGTATTTTTAAACTAAAACAAAAGTCTGCCATCTTACAATATGGCTGCCAGCGCGCTAACTTTAAAAATTAATTTTTTGAAAACAACCTTTAATTTATGAGACTTTGTAAATTTGAAAATGTAGGCTGAAGCGGCAAGATATTATGATCGAATTCTGCTGCTTTAACCATCACTTTTTAAAGGATCCTATCCCTGGTATGCCGTAATGAGGATAAATTTCAATTTGCAATTATATACAATGCAAGATAATCCGTTTTTATTTCCTTTTTACACTTACATTAATTAATTAATTAATTAATTAGCAGTCGTTCCCGACAGAAGGTTGCTTGCGGTGTGATAAAAAAAGGGGTAAATTTTGAAATATATGTTTTGTTTTTACAATTGCAAAAAATTCTTTTTCTTAGGGATTCAGCTAAAAAGTAAATTCACCTATTTTGTTAAGACATTGTGATATTACGCACAATTTACAACGGCACTGAGGGTCCGAATACATGCAGCGGGACGTTTTACTACAGAACGGTATTTTATTGCCAAATAAGTGTTTTGGAACAAGTAGGGAACAGAAACCAATATACAATTAGCAGTTAGCTAAGCGCTTAGGCCTACCTAAATACAAAACAAACGTACACTTATGCTTTGACGTTAATACTTGGTTTGTCACAAGTTTGTTGATGCACAAAATACCGCGTACTTGAGAGGATAACCGTATTTTCTTCAAACATTAGTTCGGATGATAGTTTTGGATATAGTCTTATATTAAACTATATTTAACTGTTTCACTACCAAACGTTAGATTAAGCTAGTGCATTGTAAAAAATTTGAAATTGCGCTTATTTCTGGTGATACATTTTTCACTAAACAACAGAGGGAAATGAATATCCTTTACTCAATTTAAGATTTCAGCTACAAAATAAATGAACCACACAGCACTTTATACCTGATGGAGTGCCGGTAAGAACATGCACAATGACAAACAAAAAAAATACAGTGGAGTTAAGGACTACGCACACGGTTCGACAGCAGCTTAGCAACTGATAGAATTCCTTCCCGTAGATGTGTTACAAGTTGAAATTTGCAGACTCAGTCTCTTAATACCAGACCAGTTCCATTAGCGTTTAGATTTGTTTGTTTGTTTATCCCCGAGGCCAAATCCATTAGAATACCATTAGGTTAATAAAATCTCAAACAATTAAATACCTCGAATCTTAGATTTCAAGATATTATGACAGGATACCGGTACTGTTGTTAACCCTACGCCCTGTTCGCATTTACCACATATTATATACGTCTGGTATATATTACTGACTGAACCTTAGGCCATAACGCGGCAAGAAGGATTTTATATAAATAAAAATTTCCTATTACACATCGGGAATTGAATTCTGACCTACTAGTATTAACTAACGACGCTACTACGTTTTATATTAAATGTGTTTTGATACTGTAGCTATTAGGTTTGTCATGTAACATATAGCTAAGGTGGACGGCAAATGTAATGTAAGGTGTTTATACAGCACGGCGGTAATGCGGAGAGTAAATGTGAAGTATAGGCTATCGATGTAGAAATTGAGATAATGCGTAGAACAGGTTGTGCATGCAGAATGACGATCATGTCAAAGTAGGAAGTCCATGCAGGACGAAGATGGTATTGAAGGTAAAACTAATGTAGGACGGTCATATAACAGGGTACTAATGTAAAGATTAATGACGAAGTATAGGTAATGCACGTAGAACGGAGATAATGAGGAGAGTATGCTGTGTATGTAGAATGGAGTTAAGGCGGACGGTATATGTACCTAGGGTGTTTATGCAGCATGGAGGTGATGCGGAGAGTAAATGTGAAGTACAGGCTATTAATGTAGACATGTAGATAATTCGTAGAGTAGGTTGTGCATGCAGAATGAAGAAAATTTTAAAAGTAGTTCGTCTATGCCGATCGGAGTTGGTATTGAAGTTAAATGTAATGTAGGATGTGCAGTCAACAAAGCTGTAATGCAAAGAGTAATGTTGAAGTACGGGTTGTGCATCTAGAATAGAGATAATCCTGGGAGTATTTCGTGTATGTAGAAGAAGATAATGTGCAAAGTAAGCAGTCCAACCAGAAGGAACGTAATGTTGAGGGTAAATGTAATGTAGGATGTTATGTAACAAGGAAGTAATGTAAAGGGAAATGATGAAGTAAAGTTTGTGAATGAGGAACGGAGAATAGGCTAACCGTGTAGAATGCTTTTAATGCGGAAGGTAAATGTGTTGTAGCAAGTTTATACGACAGAGCGGTAATGAGAAGAGTAAATATAGGAGCATACGCTATCCATGTTTAAACGGATGTGTGAGCATAGTAGGTTCTGTATGTAGAATGGAGATAATGTGGAAAGTAGGTCGTCCATGAAGAACGAAGGAAATGTTGATGGTAAATGTAACGTGGGAAGTCCATTCAGCAAAGCTGTAATGCAAACAGTAATGATGAAGTTTGGGTTGTGCAAGTAGAATAGAGATTATGTTGAAAGTAGGTTGTGTATGGTAATTAACTAGCTTGACACACAAACGAATAAAATGTGTAAATAGAACGTAGTTAAGGCGGAGGGTTAATGTAATTTAGGATGGCTTTGTAACAAGGGAGTAATGTAAAGAGTAATGACGATACATAGGTAATGCATGGAGAAGAAAGATAATGCGGAGAGTAGGCTGTACATGTAGATTAGAAATAATGAGGAGAGTAAATGTAAAGTATAGGCTATACGCACTGCCACATTGGTATAAGTACTCACAATATCTTACAACAAAACACAACCACATAGATACAGGAATTCACAATATCAAATAAAGGAGCATTGTTACAATGCTACAGGTAAAATCAGTAATACAAAATAGAGCACTGCAAATTTGTAAAACACTCACAGTATCACAAAAGAGAGCAGTGCCACAGCACTCACAGTAACACACAACAGGAGTAGTGCCAAATTGGTACACGGACTCACAGTATCACACAACAGAGCTCTGCCATATTGGTGCACGTACACAGAGTGACAAAATTCTGGGCACTGTCACTTTGGTACAGACACTGACATCTCAAAACAGAACACTGCCACATTCGTACAGGCATTCACAGTATCAAACAAAAGACCAGTCCAACAATGATACAGACAATCACAGTATCACAAAACACATCAAAGAAACATAGGTATATGTACTCAAATTATCACACTACAGACCAGTGCCACATTGGAAGGCGAACTCAAGGCATCACACAAAAGATCAATGCCACTTTTGTGCAGGTACTGACAGTGTTACACAAAAGAGAACTGACATAATGGTACACGAAACCACAGTATCACATAACACAGGACTGACACATTGGTACAGACACTGACAGTTTCAAAAAAATTGCCACATTTGTACCGGTATTCCGAGTATCACACAACAGAGTAATAGTACATTGGTACAGGCACTAACAGTGTCAAAAAACAGAGCACTGACACATTGGTACCGGGATTCACAGCATCACATAAGAGATGAATTCCACATTGGTACAGGCATTAACATTATCACACAACAGAGGAATCCCACTTTGTTAGAGGCCCTGACTATATCACACAACAGCGCACTGCCACATTGGTTCAGGCAATAAGATTATCACACAACAGAGCAGAGCAACTTTGGTTCAGGCACTCATAGCATCACAAAACATAGCACTGCCACGTTTGTATTAGCACTAACAGTACCACACAACAGAGCTCTGCCACATTGGTATAAGCATACACAGTATAAGAAACAGAACACTGCATAATTTGTACAGGCACCCACAGTATCACACAACTCAGCACTGCCACATCGGTAGAGTCACTAAGAGTATAAAAAAAACAAAGTCACATCTGTAGCGAAATTTCAATTATAACACAAGAGAGGAATTCCTGCTTGGTACAGGCACTCATATTAACACACAAGAGGGCACTGCCATGTTTGTAGGGGCATTCACAGTAGCACAACAAAGAGCAATACCACATTGCTACTGGCACTCCCAGTATCACACAACAGGGCACTGTCACATTTGTACTAGCATTCATAGTATCACGCAACAGGGCTGTGCCACAAACCTACAGGCCCTGACAGTGTCACATAACAGAGCAATGCCACTTTGTTACACGAAATTAGAATAACACAGAACATAGCACTGCCACATAGGTTCAGGCATCTCTACTGTCACAAAACAGAGCACTGCAACGTTGGTGCAAGCAATCACAGTATTACACAACACAGCACTGCCACATTGGTACAGGCAGTGACAGTTACAAACAAAACAATACTGCACCTTTTGTACAGGCACGCGTAGAATCACACAACAGAGCACTACCACATTGGTACAGTCACTAACATTATCACACAATAGAGCACTCTCACACTGGTACACCTACTCATATTATCACGCAACAGAATCCTGCCTCATTGTCACAGGCTCCCTTAGTAACACAAAAGAGACCACTGTACATTGGTACATGCACTCGCAATATCAAACAACAGAGCACTGCCACATTGGTAGAGGCACTCACAGCATCACACAACAGAGCGTTGCCACATTGGTACAGGTTCTCAGAATGACACAAACACGGCGCAGCCACTTTAGTGCAGGCACTGACAGTATCACGACACGGGGCACTGCGAAGTTACTACGGGCACTGGGAATATCACCCAACAGAATAGTGACAAATTTGTACACGCAAAAAAATTATAACTCAACAGACCACTGCCACATTGGTAAAGGCACACACAGTAACACAAAACAAAGCTTTGACTCATTAGTACACGCACTGACAATATGAGACAACAGAGCACTGCCACTTTGGTACAGGCACTCACAGTATCGCAAAACAAAATACTGCAACATTGGTACAAGAATTCACAGTAGCACACAAAAACCTCTGTCAAATTTGTACAGGCACTCACATTATCACTCAACAGCGAACTGCCACATTAGGAATTCATTGATACTATCACACAGCGGAGTTTTGCCACATGGTTACAGGCACTCACAGTATCACACAAGAAAAAACTGCAATTTGGTACAGACACTCACAATATCAAACAACATAACACTGCCATATTTGTACAGGCATTCACGGAATCACAAAACAGTGCACTGCCACATTGCTATAAGCTCTGACAATATCACACTACATTGCAATGACACATTGGTTCAAGCACCCACCCTATCACACAACACAGCACTGCCACATTTGTACAGGCATGACAGAATCACACAAAGGAGCACGGCCACATTGGTAGAGGCAAAGAAATTATATCACAAAACAACACTGCCTCATTTGTACAGGCTCCCTCAGTAACACATAACAGAGCACTGCACATTTAAACAGGCACTCGCAGTATCACAAACAGAGCATTTCCGCAGTGGTCCAGGCACTCACATTATCATAAATAAGAGCACTGCCACATGGGCAGAGGAACTCACAGCATCGCACAACAGAGCACTGCTACATTGGTACAGTTATTCAGAATTACACAAAACAGAGCTTTGCCACTTTAGTGCAGCCACTGACAGTATTTTATATCAGATCACTGCGATATTAGAAAAGGCATTTTGAGTATCACACAACAGAGCAATGTCACATTCGTACACGAAAAGGCAGGATTCCCCAGCACAGCACTGCCACATTGGTAGAGGCACACACTCTACCACACAATAAAGCAGTGCCACTTTGTTAGAGGTATTGATACTATCACACAACAGAGCACTTCCACATTGTTACAAGCTCTCACAGTACCACACAACAGAGCACTGCCACAATTGTGTATGCACTGACATTATCACACAACAGTGCACTGCTAGTTTGGTTCAGGCAGTGGCAGTATCACACGACGCAGCGCAGATACACTACTACAGGCACTCACGTTATCACACAACGGATCACTGCCATATTCGTACAGGCATTCGCACTATCGCTCAACAGAGCCCTGCCGCATTGGTACAGGCACTCACAATATCACACAACAGAGCACTGCCTCATTGGTACGTGAACTTACAGTGTCACAAAACAGAGACCTGCCACATTGTTACAGGCACTCACAGTATCACACAACAAAACACTGCCAAATTGGTACAGGCACCAACATTATCACAAACAAAACACCGCCTCGTCAGTACAGACACTCACAGTATCACACAACAAAACACTGCCAAATTGGTACAGGCACTAACATTATCACAAACAAAACACCGCCTCGTCAGTACAGACACTCACAGTATCACACAACAGAGCTTCGTCACATTGGTTCAGGCACTCATTGTATCGCAGAACAGATCACTGCCATATTGGAACAGGCACTCACATTATCGCACAAAAAACCATTGCGTTATTGATACAGGCATTTACAGTACTACACAACAGAGCACTGTCTCATTGCTACATGCATTGTTATTATCATACAACAGAGCACTGTCACCTTGTTACAAGCGCCCACAAGAACACGCAACTAATTTCTGCAACATTGGTAATGCACTCCCAGTATCACACAATGGAACTCTCCCACATTGGCAAAAACTCTGGCTTTATCACACAACAGAGCTCTTTATCATTTTTACAGGCACTAGCAGTTTCACATTCAGTCCCCCAGTTTGTTGTTCAGAGGAGTTTTCGGAAGCAGAACTGCAAGCCGAAAAGTGGATATAATTCGTTTTGTTGGTACGTTTGTACAGAGGACTTAGTTTCGCTTCATACGTCTTCAGGTTGAATGGAAGACACGCTATCTATTGTGGCCACTCCTCAATTACAAATCGTCACAAATAGCGAAACACAAACACACATCCCAAAAAGCGTTATTGTTTCGATACAAGCAATGTGCTGCCTTAGGTGACAGTGTCTTTTTAACTTAGGTATTTCGTTTTCTTCTGTTACGCAATTTATGGCAAACAACTTCTCAGAACATGTCAGATTACAGTAGGTTGTTAGGGCACTGTCGTGATATGAACAGGTCATACAGCACCAGAAGCATTCGAAACAGCTTTAATCTGCCTGAACCAAAATATAATATGAATGTTGCATAAAACCAGATCTTACAGCAAGAAACAAATTGTTCACAATGATAAAGAGCGGCCGATAAATGCTGTGGGGAAATGATCTATTTACATTGAAAAAATCATAAGCAAGGAATACGTACACAAGCTAAACACAGTTCACATTTACCAACTTTAATGAGGTAGTGTATGCAGTTACGGTTGGGCTGTAAATGGATAAGGGATGAGTTTTCTCTCTCTGTGTGTGTGTGTGTGTGGTATGTGTGTGTGTGTGTGTGTGTGTGTGGTGTGTGTGTGTGTGTGTGTGGTGTGTGTGTGTGTGTGTGTGTGTGTGTGTGTGGGGGTGTGTGTGT
>Ga0123354_10008239_pt1 | contig 15825 bp, 9 predicted proteins | sample TergutLab28metaG_2_FD_97872 | JGI IMG/M metagenome (GOLD analysis project Ga0123354, IMG submission 97872) | Labiotermes labralis P4 segment gut microbial communities from Petit-Saut dam, French Guiana - Lab288 P4 | ecosystem: Host-associated > Arthropoda: Insects > Digestive system > Gut ...
AAAACCCGGAAAAAGAAAAGTAGAAAGGGGGAGGGGGGCGCAAAAAACCGTATTTGTGCCCCAAGAATAGAGGGTGAAGGGGGATAGGGGCCCCTTCCCCGTGAGGTTCCCCCCCCCCCCCCCCGGAAATCATTACTGCAACTGCGTTTGTTAAATTTAAAGAACTTAACATCTCGGGTGCGCTCGCACTCTCGCATGTGTTCCACACACCTTTACTCTAAATAGCACCCTCCGTAAGACGTCTATTTCTTCGTCTTTCTTCTTTTACACACACATGCACTGTGGGCTCCAGTTTCGTTACGTTCTTCTGCACGATGACAGCCAAAACAATTCATGGTATTACTTCTCATACTAAAACGAAATCTTTCTCAATATAACTTATGAAAGAAGGCAAGTATTTTACGAACAGCACGACGTAAAAATTTGGCGCGCCCGCATAACTATTTCTGCTATGGCAACCCAACACTGCCTTCACTTTGCATTGTTTTTAACCTGTATGTAGCTGTCAGCGATGTAAAACCGTTGAGTGTTCCACAAGAATTCAGCAGTCGGTTTCCTTTGTACTATTGTTGAGCTACAGAATATTTCGTACTGCAGTCAACTATATGAAAGTATTTAGGTTTGCATGTAAAGTGCCCGATATTGTTGTCTGATTTTAATCAAATTTCGCGTTTCTATACAGATTTTCCTAAAAAGTCTCTAATATCAAATTTCATGGAAATCCGCCCAGTAGGAACCCCGGTGACGCAAGCATACAGGACGATGCTTATAGACTCTTTTTGCTATTTATGCCAACGCGCCCAAAAACACACTGACAGCATTCATACATTTCTTCACTTCTTTACACAATCTTGCCTGCGTGGTGGGCAAGAATCTCGCTGAGGACGAGCGAAGCGATCTGATGGCAGTAGCACATATCCTCAGAATATCAAAGAATTTTCCACAGAGCAGAGGGATACGTTCTAAGAAATTAATGCACGCACAAACTCTGCGGTAAAATATCGTCAAAGGCGAGTGAAGCGATCTGAATGTATGGCATTAAAAATTTAAGTCCTCAGATTGTCAGAAACCTCCACAATGAAACTGAATAGCAAGTGTATGAAGAAGCACGGTTCTTCCTCGTAATTTTACAGTCCTTCGGCTAATAAACTCTTCCCCGCTCTTTGTGAAACCCGAAGGTTTATTACCTGGCTCACACAGTCTGCCACTAGTCAATCCCATTCTATTATTATAGTCCCATTGACACAGTGATCGCCCGTGTGGTCTTATCCCTCCAAAATTCCCGATTAAAATTCCGTGTTCATTCTCATCTCCCCCTTGCATGTTACATTTTGCACCCACCTCACCGTCCTTCACTTGATCATCCTTATCACATTTGGCGAAGAAAAAAATTATTAAATTACACTTAATACAAAAGTTAGTGTCGAAAAGTATGAGTGACGGGCTCAGGGTAACTTGCAAGCTGTCACGGCTTGCTTTAAGGTACTGTACAAAAAAACACTGCAAGGCAGGACATAGCAAAACCACTTCAGTGACGCTATCCAGTTTCGGGAGAGAAAAGTGTGCACCTGCCGAACACAAACCAGCCGTACCGTGACATATCGAAGCTTGCTACGGTATCAATTATTTTATTCCCAAATAACTGCAGTTTATCAAAACTTAAGTCGTAGATACAGTATTGGTTACCTCCAACCGCTGCGTGTGCATATAAATAAAACACACTTCTTGCGAAAAACCATTTCAAAAACAACGCACCTACAAATACAAAACATAGCGACACTGTAAGCATGCAAACGTGCCGCCATTTCGCTGCGTAAAACTGGGTTCACAAAACTGTGAGTCACGTACCAAGACTCTGTTCAATGTCATGAACTCTCCAACACCCGCAGTTCGCATGCGCCTCGCTGGCCACCAGATTTCCAAACCCATAATGAAAACAGACTTTATATATTCATGGAAACAATCCAAACGAGACGCTGAAGATAAATCCGTCAGAGTTACACATTTCACTTACGCGTTGATAGCACGAATGTGAGCGAGACAGTGTGGCAGAGCAACAGAGATGTCCATATTCTTCAGATCTGAATGCCATATCCAGATAAGTAGATGCTGCGACCCACATCACGTAACGCTGCACACACATTTTGAGTTCAATGAAATGAAGACAAGATTAAGAAAAATGACTGTGTTTTGTGGTTTGGTTTCTGGGTGTCTTATTTTAAAGCAGCCGTATGGGATTAAAGTAAAAATAAAAAGTCTATCCTGCACTAATTTCAAAATCACCTTCACGCGAGACATCACGTTGTCTCAATACAGAGTCCGGAGACCGAGTAATGTCGGTATTACCAATTTATCAGTACTGTACTACACTATCACAATTTTGTGGGACGGGATAGCGCAGTCGGTATAGCCACTCGCTACTTGCTGGACGGTCTGGGGATCGAATCCCGGTGGAGGCGAGATTTTCCGCACCCGTCCAGACCGGCCCTGGGACCCACGCAGCCTCCCATACAATGGGAACCAGGTCTTTCTCGGCGGTAAAGAGGTATGGGCGTGGCGTTGACCACCCGCCCCCATCTAGCGCCGATGCTAAAGTAAGAGTAGAGATATACATCTACTCTCCCTCTGGGACTTCGTTGCCTGTTTTATGGTGAACTTTAGTATCAGAATTCAAGATTACCTACTTCCGTGCAATAAGTTTGTGCTTCAGAAGCTGATGGCCTCTCCCCTAGTTGAGAAATTTCCAGTATTGCAAGATTCGAAAGCGAATAAACGTGACAACAAAATGCTACGACTGAATGTGATGCTAATTCAGCAGAGCCCAGCTAACCCTTCACAAATTATTCCAACAGTCAGGCCCATATCTCCCCACCTACATGTGTATCTCCACATTTCCGGCTGAGACAGTTTTAAGCTCTGTTACTTAAAATGTCTTCCCGATTTGATCAGTGTGTTACCAATCGCGAATAACCGACATACTTGACCTGAAAGACATTTATTAAACAATGACCAACTCGTTTAATCCTCATAAGCCGCTGGTTCGGGAGCTGTACAAATATTCTGGACAGCAGCTGCCTTTGTTTGGTGCAGCCTGCGATGTTACGGCAATGATTGACAGCAGCAGCTACGGTAGCGATTGGGGTGAGATGTGTGAAGTTAGGGACAAATGACACTTCGCCGTGTACTGGCAACACTTGCAGCCTTATTCGTATAGTTCAACTGCGGATCTCCCACGTACTCAACTGCTTCTCTCCAAAAGAAACAAACTATTCACATACATAAATTGCTATTTATAATTCACGCTGTTTCGTTCCTACATTCAATATTCTAGGTGTTTTGGTTGCAAATCTCGCCCAGAGACCGGTTAACTTTACAGAGAGTAATCGTGGTTCACCTCAGCCCCTCTGGTAGAATGAATAACATCAAATTTAAAAAAAACTACTTCCTTCGACTTCCTTTCGGACTCATTATTCACTGAAAGTTCTATCATTCGGTCGTGTATAGAGTCGAAACTATTTGAAAACGTTGTTAATTAACCCATTAAAAAAAGTGTGGCTTTAACCCACAATTTATGTTAGTTTGAAACCTGGTCCCTCGCTGTAGGTGATGGACTGGTAAGAGGTGAAGTAGGGGAAGGAAGAAAAAATACGTATGGGACCTGCAAAGTTTATACCCTTCCCCGAATTTTGCAGGGGAAAAAAAATCAAACAGGAAAAGGACGATGAAAATAACATACAAAATTTTAATGGGGAAAACTCAAGAAAAATGACAATTTGTAAAACTAGACGTAGACAGACAACCCTCAGGACAGAGCCTAAGGGCGTGATTCTTTGGAACGCAATGACAGACAGTTCTATTGCATGAAAATAGGAAAATTCTTGGCCACATGAAAAATTACCAGTCCAGGTCTTCAAACCATAACCTGAAAACTTCCGCAAAATCCCTCCACAACAAATGAACCTCACCAGATCTGCACCCAAAACAACGTGCGCCTGTTCATGTGAGTGCATGTGTAGATATATATGCACGTGTCAAACACACGCTAACACACCGTAACCAGACAGTCCTGGTCGGATGTGGTTGAATAAATTTACTAATTACGGTAAAACGCAAAACCGATTGGTGATGTAAATTACCGTGAATGGCTATTAACGGTTAGTAGGAGGGGGAAAGAGAGAGATCTCTGGTTTAAAGGACATGCGAGCGAGAATACACAGTTGAGCAGCATGCGGACGTCCCGGTTAGATGTCAGGTTACCTGGCGTACATTTAAAGATCCATTTTTCTTCTCGATGTAAATGTGTCAGGTTTAAATTACTTCATATCAAAGATTTCTCCCTGTCAAGTAAAGGAACTGTGTAATAAGTCTGAAAATTTTGAAATGTGCACAGAGCAAATATTTTATTCTTAAATGTGTGACGTCAGATAAATTTCAGTTAAGTTTGGGTTGCATTCTGACTACCCCGGTCAAAGACGTCGCTGAGGTCTTCTGCGCCTGGGGCGCTAAACTTACTGCAGGACATACTAAGACATCTCGAAACCTTATATACACATGCGTCATAAGTGTATATAATAAACACAATATACAATATTACACGTACTCCTCTATTGGTGAGACAGTTGTGGTTAAAAAAAAAATCGCACAGGGTGAAACCCCACCAATCGAAACTAACTTGCCTATAAACATACATTTGTCTCTGAAGGTCGATGCAAGTTAAAAGGAATAGGGTAAACAAAAAGAATGTAATTTAATGATGCTTCATGTGGAAATCCATCATGTAACCGTCTCCTTAAAACCACGCTAAATGAATCAGGAAAGGTTACGTTGACATAGCTGTTAGGGGAAAAAATAATTTGACTTATGAAAAGGTACAAGGTAACGTTCACCGTACAACAGGCAATGAAGACCCAGAGGGAGATTACGAAGTAGAGCTCTACTCTTTCTTGAACCTCGGCGCTAGATAGTGGTAGGAGGGTCAAGGCCACGCCCCTGCCGCTCCATTGCACATGATGCTGCGTGGGTCCCAAGGTCTTTCTAGACGGGTGCGGGAAATTTCGCCCTCGCCGGAATTCGATCCTCGGACGGTCCAGCCCGTAGCTTGTCGTTATACCGACTTAGTCACCCCGGCCCACGATGTAAGCTACTCCCATCTTCTTCCCGCCTCTCTCATTTGATACAGATGAGTTGCTCAATGTGCGTATGCTTAGTGCAGCAAACAATTTACATGCGAATATTAAAATGTGGAAGGTACAAAGCAAATAGCAGACTGGAGGCACCGATATTGATACAGAAGCGTCGCAACGCGTTGGTTATTAACAAAGACAAAACACGTGCAGCGAGGTGGTAGCCATAGTACTGACATAAACTAATCACACGATATGCTTTACATAAAGCATGTGAGTGGCATTGCATTTCCCTAATTGTAAGTGATCTGACCGCACGTAAGTGCAATCGCGTGCTTAGAACTTGCATGTAACGAGTCATACCTTTATATATTCGCATTACACTACAAATATTTTAAAGCTGTGCTTTTAAACTTTGCGACTACAAGTGTATTGCGCCTACTTGCCTCATTATTGTCACGGCTCCGGCCTCACTGACACACTGACACTTCAGAATTTGCCGATGTGCAAAATTACGAATCATTAAGTCGAAATTTTGACTAGAACTTCAAAATGAAATGTGCATATTGTTAATTTAGTCATAAATAAATTCGGCTAATAATGACCTTCAGAATCCACAACTTCCATTTAAAAGTTTTGTATGGGAGTCACCTATGGCTTTGTATTGCACAGATACAAACTCTGCCTATATTTTTTCCACTTATATATGAGCTTTAATTTGTACATTTCTATTGACCTTTTAAGGCTGAGGGTTAACTACAGGTACCACCTGCCGCAACATAGAAAACCCTGCATTTGTCCATATACTCTACCGTACAGCTTTTACGTGCCTCTTGTGATTTTAACAACAAACACTGGTTGTTTCCGTGAACGGCATTAACTGAGTGGTTTTTACAAGCATTGGCGAAACAACCGCGAAAAGCGATTATTAGCTTCAACATGTTTCTCCGTCCATGCGTGCCTGTCCGAATGAAACAACTCAGCTCTCACTGGGCGTGACATTTTATACTCAGGAATTGTACTAAAAGCTGTCCCAGAAATAAATTCGCTTAAACTCTGACAAAATCAGACACTTCACATACGGAGCCACGTAAATTTATGACAATATCTTGCTGAATTATTTTTTATTTAAAGGAGTTTCAGAAAATTTGTGGAAAAACTTATATCATGTACATTTTATCTAAAATCTTGGTGTTTACGAAATACCTACAGATAATAAGACACAGCCAGAGAGACCAAAGAAACTGGTGACAGTCTAAACATAACGTGGCCCAATTTGCATACCAGGTAATTCAGGGCAAAATACAAACATATTATGATCGGCCGTCAACTGACCGAAAACAAAGACATTATGCAACGAACTAACTGTCATTACAATCTGTTTAGACGAACCCTACGTATGTAGTGGGCTATAGTAGGTTAGGAAACAACTCTTTTTTTGTTTCGATGCACTTTTCCCATTCTGCGAATGCTGGTACGGTGAATGGAAGTCAATGTGAGAAGAGAGGATGAATAAAAGCATCATCATTACTATTGCATACAGGTAGGCTTACGTTCAACTATTGGAATTGAGACAGTACAAGCTACGTGGAAAAATCATGATGCTAAGATCCAAAGAAATTGTTTCATTACACTTACACTTCTTGTTTTTATAATGGACACGTAAAATATGAACTATTTGTGTATAATGTCGATGAACATCAAGTCTTCAAAGCGTTAAAATTATCCTCCCTGTAGTCGGCTAAGTCTATTTCCATGCCCCATAGTTAGTTATAAGTTTTAACCAAGATTCGTATATAACACTCACATAACTCACTATGCCACTACAGTTTTTTCTGTTTTTATATTCTTATGGAATAGTGACTCTGCCGACTAAAACAACTGACAGTATCTGGAAATAGTGTCGCTAACAAACTAGATTTCACAACAGGACAGCTTCGTCTTCCTGTGAAACTAAATTAATATTTTGGACGTCCTTTAAAATATAACCGTACTATGTATCGTACCAGAAATGCTGTAGCGTCTTCACACAAGCAAACGCCATATTTAGTCACAATTATGCCAACTTTAGTACTAACTGTTCCTCATTGAAGCGACTATGTATGCAAGTGCTGCCATCCAGGGCGTAACGTTGTACTTTCGTCCGTGGTACCACAAGCCTACAACCGAAGGGCAAACTGGTGCTACCATCTGACGAGGAATTCTGTAATTAACTAAACCCCCTCTCAGAACGCATCGGTTGTTTCGTGCTGGACAATAAGACGGCATCGAATGGGCCAAGTGCACATTGCCGTGGCTTTTATGGTGATAATAGTCGGACATGGACACACAAGATGGTCGACAACAGTACAGTCGAACGAAGTGAAAGTGCAAGGTAAGCTGTTTTATTTAAGGTAAATGAATAGTGTAACTTAAAGTTGTGAGACCTTGACTGGCAGCAATGTCTGACGTAAGGATCACACCTCCCCCTTCTTATCAACTTCATGCCATACTGCTATGACGTCAAATCTCCCTTCCACAAGATTGTACGTGTTTATATGAACACGCACCCACTCATACACATGATTCTTCGCTGTGAGAACTAGATCACGTGCGTCACGGATTCTGTCACGATTCAGCTGCGGTGAGAAAGACAGTTTATACAGTAGCACACAATAGCTCCATATTTATCGCATTGCGTATTGTAACCTCTTCTAAGACATTCAGTTGACGCATTACAATCAAAGTATTAACTCTGAACTGTGATTAACACATACAAATAATACAATTCATGTTCTTGCATTGTGTGTTTTACGCTTAGAAAATGTGCTAAAAATTAAATATGATTTTCACTTCCGTTGAAAGTTCTGCCTACAGTCGGTGAACATGAAACAGTGGGGTAAAAAAGTTTTAAGTGATTTTTTAAAAGAAGTAATTACATGTTATTCATTTAGTTCATACTGACTCTGATTATTTTTAGTGTTCTGGTAATATACGTGGGTAGTTTCAGTATGTGACGTCCTGTTCATACCCACAGTATGTCAGGATCAAGTACAGGTATGTGCCGCATAACGACGTTTCGGTCAACGACGGACCACATATACGACGGTGGACCCATAAGATTAGCTGTACAGGTTTGTAGTCTAGGAGGAATAGGCTATACCATATAGCCTAGGTGTGCAGTAGGCTATATTGTAATATCGAGGTTTGTGTAAGTACGCGTTCGCACAACGACGAAATGTCCTAACGACGCATTTCTCAGAACGTATCCCCGTCGTTAAGTGACATATCTGTATATGAATGTCGTGCTGGCTGCTCCACCAATTTTCAAACTGAGAAGTCAAGATGGTTCGCGTTGTCGAGTGGCTCCAGCGTAGGTTCAGACCTTTACGGGGGCTACACAATTCACAAGCCCTCAGGATGCTTTTGATGCATGTGACCGATGGCTGCAGGTCTGAAAATCAAAGTAGTACTTCATTATTCTTGTCATCACTTGGTCTAAGACACACTGCGTCTGTTATAACACAGGTATAGCAAGATTTGAAATTATGAGAACTTTGTTCCAGATAGGGCTGTTTTTCTCGCGAGTTTAAAGTTGAAGTGAACATGCTGCGTCACTTTATTCAGTCCGATAACCATTACACCAATACTATAACGGGGTGCGCAATGGACCATTAAGAATCGTTCTCTGTATAACTAGAAAACGGAACGGAATGCCTGTACTAAGGCGCGAGGAGCCCAGGGAATAAATAAATTATACGAAACAAAGTGCCGTTCAGAGAACTTCGGATTATTCCCCGTTATGTACAGTAGTTGACTGCTTCGTCAGGTGATTAAAAGTACAGTATATCGAACTGCGAGACAATAAGGTAAGGGTTTGTTTGACATTCACTTACTGTTCCCTGTCGGAAGACGCCAAGGTACCCGTAGGCGCCAACTGCAATTTTTACAGACTGAACACACAAAGAGACGCCCGCGTATTAACGGTTTAATGTCCAGTTGTAAATATACGTAACAACAAGTTCAACATTCAAAAATTCAATATTCTGCCCACACCTTGTAGTTACGTGTTTGTATGGGTCTCAGAACATCCCCCCCCCCCCCCCACCGTGGCACTTCAACCCCATGCCGTCTCATGGCCTCCCCATATGCAGCTTCGCGATCACACACATTGGACATCCCACACTCGGTAGGACTTCTCTGGACAAGTGATCAGCCCGACGAGGAGACCTCTGCCTGACAAAACACCACACTCACAAGAGACAGACATCCATACCCCGGCGGGACTCGAACGCACAATCCCAGTAAGCGAGCGGCCGCAGACTCTATTGGCCTTATACATCGATACCTGATAAGTTTCTATGACGAAGACGGAGTGTGTTTACTGCGCGGTACGCACTGGATCTTTAATCCACTTTAAAGGACGGCTTTGTCTCCGGTACTTCGGTTTTCCCCTGCCACGATTATGCCACCATTGCTCCATAGTTATGATCTACTGCTGCTCGTACGAGAAGGACAAACAGACGAAACCTGGGATTCTTCATGCAGCAATGCTCTTTCGGAAATAGAGCATTAGATATAAAATTACTCAAATTATTTTCTTCCTTTGTGGCGACCGTGCCACAGCTCAGGCGGTTAGTCGCCGGTATCTCACCGGGAAACCAGGTTCGACCCTGCGCCAGTCCATGTGAGATTTGTGGTGGACGGTGGAGCACTAGTATTGGTTCTGTCCGACTAATCGGTCTTCTCCTTTCAGTACCATTCCACCAGTGTTCCGTATTTCCCGCCATCCAGATGCTCGTCTTACCGGAAGGATAAACGAGCTAAGCATGAGAACCTTCAGGAAGCTGTGTTCTTTTGCATATCGGGGAGCATTCGATACTAAAGTTCTTTGTCTACTTTCTGTTTTAAAGGTAGACAAGTGTCACTGGGGCAGGTTTTCCCGAGCACTCCAGTCTTTCCCTGTCATTATCATTCTGTCAACGCTACATATTCATCTTAATCTTAACACTGCTCGTATCAGATGGACCAGCGGGCGAAACCTGGAAACCTTCAAACATATTGGAAAGCACTGGACAGGAAAGTACTTTCACGCAGCGTTTTCTTCTTTAAAGGGTGAACTGTTTTACGGGTCCATTGAAGGTCATGAGAATTTACTCGGACATCTTTCACCTGCTTTTCTTAGTTCCTGAAATAAACTACTTTTATGAGTCATGAGTGTTCTCCTTAGTAAGTTCTAAAGAAAGGGTCATTTCCGTAGACCTTGGTACGAGCAGGATGCCACTGGTGAACTTATATCAACGAGCAGCTATAAATCTCAGTCACAGATTGGAAGGCTGGAAGGATAAAATAATAAGCTCAGTAACACATCTTAGCAAAGAAAATTTACGAATAGGAATGGAATTCTGTTTGAAGGAATGATAATATACATATTTTAGACTTCTGGGTTATGACAACATGTATTCTGGTAGATAGGAACCCTAGTTTCGGAGGAACACACTATCTGCATCAGGCTGCCCTGAAGGCTATATGGCGTACGTAAACTAAACATTGTCAATATCCACGCCATGGACGCTTGTAGGAGGAGTAGAGTTATAGATCCACTCAAACTTAACCTATTCACAAGATTGATGTGAGTAGTTAATCCCTTGATTAGAAGGCTAGATGGGCCCCAGAGCCGGTGCGAGTGTTTTTGACAATAAAAATCTCCCTCCCCTACCGAGATTCGAACTTCGGACCATCCAGCCCGTACCCACTACGCTCTTCCGGCCAACGATGTTACCTAGATAATGTATGAAATTAGACGCGATGAAAAATGAGATTGTTATTGTCTGCCTTATGAAACCACGTTGTTATAAGTGGTAACCGACGTTACGGAGGAACCTTCTGCCTCCATATTCAGGCTAAAAGTACCCCGAAGACATAGGTAGGATGTTCATCTGAACGTTTCAACCACCTGCGTAAGGTGTCTGAAGCCAGATTGTGACATTCTTAGTATTTACTGTATCCTTGTCTCGAAAAATGTCTTCATGGCTTTTGGTGACACTATATACCGATAAATCTATCAGTGATTACGTAACTGGCAGGTTTGGCAAGGTGATGTACTTACGTTATTGATTAGCAGAAGGGGCCCAGAACTCTTACTTTACCCAGGATGTTTAAGAATTCAGCCTAAGAACTAATAAAACTCACAGTCCAAGCTGTGGGCCTCCTCTTGATACACTGAATGTCTGCATAGCTAATTACGAAAGTCGTATTGCCTATTTGGATCCTCATCATTTTAAAGACACTGTTAATCATTTAATTATGTTGTGTATAATTTTTTTAATTGCTCGACAGCCCTGGTGGGCCTAGGCTTCCTCATTGTTGAGGTTTCGGGATCACACTTAGACTAACCACAATCAGTAGGACACTTCTGGACAAGGCCCGTCGCACAGACCTCTACCTGCCAACGCACAACACTAACCAGACACAGACATCCATGCCCCCGGCGGGATCCGAACCCGCAATCCCAGCAAGCCACCGACCGCAAACCCACGCCTCAGGAAACACGGCCACTGAGATCGGCTGTCGGTCCAAGTACAGATGTCATTCAGTGCCGAAGGAGGTGCAACGGTGATTATGAACAGAGAAATAAGAACCATGGGGGAGCAAGCGGCTGTGTTCTATTTCAAACTTCTCTCCTGGCGGTCCCATGAAAGAACCGAAGGAAATAACGCACGACATAGATCAGAAGAGCATTATCGGGTATCCTAAACGAGACACGAATTCGAGAATAAACTAACGTAAACTAAACTAACCTAACCTATCCTATCCTATCCTATTTTATCCTAACCTAACCTAACCTAACCTAACCTAACCCAGCCTAACCCAAACTAACCCAACCCAACCCAACCCATTAAAGCCATGTGGTCACTCTAAGTACCAACAGGTTCAACATTCAACAGTTCCACATTCTGCAGACAAAGCGTATTGATGTGTTTTTGTTTGGATCTCAACAAACAGCGATTATTTGCCTGTACAACATTAACTGTTTGGTCTTTATAACCGAGACGGAATGTTTTTACTGCGCGGTACGAAGTAAATCTTTAAATACATTTCACGTTAAACTTGGCCTGTAAAATGGTTTAGTCTGTCCGTTCCTCCAAGAATGAGGACCGCTGTCGAAAATATTGAATCACTGTGTAAAAACAGTTAGCCAGCACACATTAGAATGGGTTCAATTTTGTATTAAGTACCATAAGGTAATGTACAAGGTTATGCCATGGCTTACTCCCACTTTAAAAGTAGCATGTATGTCCATAGCGACCGGATTTAGTAGTCAGCTTTTTCCCAGATTATTATTATTATTATGCCTCTTTTGCGACATTTATGACAAGTGACCCTATACGAAATATCTGAGAACGGACTGTTTGATGCACAGACCTTCAGAAGATGGACCCCACGTCCCACATACGAAGTACAAAAGGCGACTTACATATAAACTGTCTTGAAAGTAGCGATCTGTGTTTTCATCGTGCAGTCCCTTGCTCAATAAAAAGGGCAGGTAATGTTGTATGTGCCGTAAACAATTCTCCATAAAGCAGCCTAAATGTGTGCGAAACGTATTTTGTACGTGTGTGTACGATATGCAAGTATATGCGTGTAATCTGAATAACTCTCCCCCTGCTGACACATAAAAACATGCACATGATAACTAAATATCCTTGCATTATGTCGCCCATGTAACATTCAATGCGCTGTACCACTGGCGGGCGAAACTAGTCGTTATTGCTCATAAACACAATATAATATTAAATGTGTGCATAGCATCTTGTGACTCAATTGACAAAATAGGCCTGAAGATGACTGAACAATAGTCAAAACATGTAGCCTATGTAATTACCTTGTGTAATAAAGCAGTTGTGCTGACATACATTGTTTAATATTATATTAGTCGTTATCGGTTCTAAATGTATAAAATCGTCACTTTTTCACTGCTTGATCCAACAGAGTAAGAGAAGCTCAACAGTAACTGAGTTACCTTCGAACTTGTGGTATAAATAAACAGCTAACGTTAAACAAAGGCGAATTTTAGACACCATGAGAGGTATACTGTTGTTTGAATTTTACATACACATGTCAATTGAAAGGATTTCGCTAGATTGGAAAATTACTATTATGTATCTAATTTATAAAATGAATAGAAAACAAGAGGAGCCTATAATTGTACAGAACTGTCTTTAAGGTGGACATTCCGTTGTGTCATCGTATGATAACTGTAGACATTACAGCAGACAGCACTTCATTTATGCAAAAGTGGTGAGCTATTTTCTGGGAGCCTGACTGGTTAATCAAGCATAATGCTTTAAAGTTCTTTCAAGCAGGTCTGTAAAGACAAAAGAACCGCACATCATATTTTAGTTATAAAACAAGGACAGATGGACGTTTCAGAGTAAAAACGGGGCAGCAGTATCATTGGTGTTTAGTAGACTTTATAAAGGTTACAGGCCTGGAGTGGCCCAGAGGGTTCCAGGAAGTTAAGATTCCCAGATTACATGACAACGGCACAGGATGGTGGTAAGGTTGTCAGCCCTACGCACCGGCCGCCTTTACCGCCAGGAAATGCTCCGGGTACTCATTTCTGTTAGAGGCCGAGTCGACCGCAGGGCCATAGTGCGATCGGAAGGATTATATCTATGAAAAATTCCAATGACACCATCTGGAATCGAACCAGCGACCTTCCGATTTGTAGTACAGCACCTTAACGACTGTGCCAACCCGGTCCCCTTAGTAGACTTTATAGAAGTTTTTAATTCAGTTGATGGGAAATATTTGCATTTCTGAATAACAAGAAGAGGAGTAAGTGACAGTACGTTAAAATGTGTAAATGTGTAAATGACACTTCTGAGCCTAGATTTTTGTTAAACGTGGCATGTTACAGTTACGTTATACAGGCATCATCGCATTTCAGTTTTATTCACTACACCTGAGGGTCTAAACACATTTTTGGGCATATCTCGATATATGTTTATTTGGTGTATTTGAGAGAAAACTTTCTCGAGTATAGGCTGTTAGGCTGTTAGGCTGTAGGTGTGCATAACACAGACGAGCTTGTTGTGTCTTACACAGTTATTGTGCATGAAGTTTGCTGATTTCATTAAATCGCTAATAGGAGAATATGTGAAGAGCTTATAGTAATAACGTAAATTAATCACACGGCATTTAAAGCGTTGTTCAAGCTTCTCGTACTACCACAGTTCTTACAAAACTGGCTTTCGATTTGTAGAGGGAAGAGCTAAATCCGTTGATTGAAATTCATTGTCATAAAAAAATAAAATTCTAGACCAGCAAGATGTAAAATGTACTCACATTCTATTGATCTGTTTGTCAACAAACAGTATTTATTTTCTGAAGAAATTCTTTCTTATTAAATGTTTTTCACAACCAGCACTTCCAAATACTTCCACAGCAACGAAATAGTCGGAGAGTACACGTAGTACTGTTCTTGCACAGCAAACACAAGACACAAGATGACATAGTCGAAAGCCACTTATTGCGAGTTTAGAGATGAAGTCTGTATTCACAGCTCTGGAGTGCGGGCAGTTGAGTGGTAGGTAGGCGTCTCAGTTGACTGACACTGAAACAGGAATAAAAACAAATGGCTGGATGTATACACAACTGCAGATAAATCACTTAAGAAGGCCAGTTCTTTTCTTTTTATGTCTCATTATGCTTTTATTTATTCGTTCGTGTTATTATGTAAACATTAAGACCATCCTCGTAAAAGGCCGCGCACTAGCGATTTTAATCGCTGCGACAATCGGGGCAGCGATTGTCGCAGCTGGCGCGAGGCCGTGCACTAGAGCGGCAGTCTCCTCGCACAAGCACTGATTCAGTTACGTCATGGACTGCAAGGATATGGCATTGGTGTGTGCTGTGTGGTTTCGAACGCGAAACGTAAAGAAAAGAAATTACTTAAAGAAAATTCTGCTCCCTGTACGAAGACCTGAAGTCGCATCCAAAAGAATTTTTTTTTAGATATTTGAGAATGTCTAATGCAACAGTCGATAAACTGCGGGTTTTGCTTGGTCCAAGTCTTACTTTCAAGATACCAGACTGATAAAGTCTTTGCCACCAAAAGAGGGGTTAGCAGTGACATTATGGTAATAGAAAACTTATGCCTTATTTTTGAGACACATTTCATTCAATATAGTTTTATCTGGACAGATTAAAAAAAAAAAAGTTCAGAATATTCGTTCTTCATTACAGTTTTGTCTAGCAAATATCTAAAAAGTCGGATGATTGATTGGATAATGCATCCGACACCGTCGGGGAATTTACTGTTCTTTTATTTGGAAGTTTTGACACTGTTGATGTGTTTTGGTATTGGAGATTATAATCACACGTCTGCGGTACAGTAGTCGTTGCGGTAAAGCACTGCGCATACTGTGGCTGAAACACCATATTTTTGGCTTTCCTCATAATGCCCAGCATTTCCATCTTTGCCCTCGCACACTTCTCCCCACAGTCTCTCTTTCAAACCCTTATCATTGTATTCTTTCAGCAAAGAGCCGTACAGAGCAGGACGTCTTTCAGTTTCCGAAATCAGTATTTCACATTCTTTATGTGCGTCATCCCCGTTGTGTGATATACAATTAGTATGGCAATATATGTGCGTGGCACTTACCGTCAAACACAACTATTTTATTGGTTAATTATTGTAGGTTTACAACAACATGTT
>Ga0123354_10008241_pt1 | contig 15824 bp, 10 predicted proteins | sample TergutLab28metaG_2_FD_97872 | JGI IMG/M metagenome (GOLD analysis project Ga0123354, IMG submission 97872) | Labiotermes labralis P4 segment gut microbial communities from Petit-Saut dam, French Guiana - Lab288 P4 | ecosystem: Host-associated > Arthropoda: Insects > Digestive system > Gut ...
AAAAAATATATATATATAAAAAAAAAAGAGATTTGTTGTATATATATATATATATATACATATACACACAGTATATATATATATATATATATATATATATATATATATGTGTGTGTGTGTGTGTGTGTGTGTGTCAACATATCTTTCTCTAAGTTTTACCTTTATTCAAGAACAGACACCTGTCAATAAATTACAGAAACGACTAAATGTTATGTCACTCATCTATTATTTCATGTGATAAGAGATTACGGTCATGATGACGACGACGACGATGATGATTATGATGATGATAATAATATTAAAAATATTAATAATAATAATAATAATTCAAGATCTATACCGACTAAACAACTGTAATTATGGACAGAAGGCAAAATGCAGAAATCTACAAGCAAAGGCGTAGTTTAGAAAAGTATTGCATTACCAGCTGCAAAATAGCGTAGCACCTTATAGTACACCAAAAGAAAAGTCGTTCTTGTGCAAGCTATGAAGGCATGTATAGGAACAGAGCTATTGCATTATTAGCCTCACTAAATGGAGATGAGTGGTTAAATTCACACCCGGGTCGCTTTACTGCTGAGGAAAGCTAGACCTGTACTCCTTCAGTAAGAAGCTGGGTGTGCCCCGGGTCGGTCTGGACACATTTCGTACCTCTGCCGGGAATCAAACCATGATTCGTCGGCCCTTCTGCTAGTACCCTAGTCACTATGCAGACAGAGATATCCCGATGTGTAAGAAGAAAGGAATATAAAAACAGACGTAATGAAATTATGTTTTAGTGAAACAACTGACTCATGACACCATTTGGAGCATTTGCAGCCGATATGCATCCATGAGGGCCAAATTATAATTTAAGAAGCAATATTTAACAGATAAACAAAATAGAGTTTGCTGTTTCTATAATGACACCAATATCAAATGTTAACTTTCTTTGTCTCAATATATTCAAACACCGAACACTGCAATAAAGTGGATTCTGTGGCGCTGAGCGACAAATCGTGGGTTCCTTTAAAGGAGAGATAGTCGATGAGAATATGAGGGAAATAAATGCAGCCAAAAGGTGCGCTACGCTTGAATGCAGGCTCCCACCGCGAAGCAGGCGTGAGCTGCGCTGTTATGGGTTATTGCGCAGCGAGTAGTGGTAATTATTTACCGACGTTTCGGGACAACGAGACGTCGTTAAGTAATTACGACTACTCGCTGCGTAATAACCCAGAAGAGCGCAGTTCCAAAAGGCGACAAATTTTTCCCAACTTATATGTAGAGTTATTAACAAAAATTTCGGTGACATATGTATATACATAAACATAATATTAAGCTGTTCTTTTACAACACATTAAGATAGACGCCAGCGCCTCACGGTATATTCCTATAATTTTAAAACAAGGCGTGTTACAACCCTGTGCCGCAGCGAAAATTAATGTTCTGGTGGTGAAATATACTTTGTTTCTCATAAATCCAAACATTTCCTAAATCATGCTTCTTTAATCTATGAATGTCAGTTACACACACAAAAAAAATTGCGCCTTACGGTTTTATAAATGTTTTGTCATTTCTTCAGTTTCTCCAAAAAAAATGCTAGGATAGTACCTTTAGTCAATCGAAGAACACGATCACAGTCCTTTCCAGTTCATTATTACTCATCATCCTACCACGGGCAACAATGAACCTGAGATACTGGCAGCGTCATTAAATACACCATAAATAAAAACATGTAATTGTACAATGTAATTTCTATAAATCACAGTAAAAAAAATGGAGGTTCGTGTTACAAATTAATCTAGGGTGCACTTCGATATCGCAATATAAATTCATAATCGGTTATTGAAACGCCTGTATTATTGATAATCTGAATATAGTTTGAAAAATATTTATATTTTATCTTCTTATATTCCTCCTAAAAAATCTCTAGGCTTAATAATTATTACATATGTAAAGTAGGAATAAAATAGACAAAAGCAATAGTTTATGGCGCACTGGCAATTCATATGTTAAATTAAAAAATTATGTGCTTGTGTCAACCGATTGTGTTTGAATTAAGAATTATTATAAAATTCTCTGATTCGAATTAGACGAAAAACGTACCGACAATCAGAATAACTATTCTCACACATGCAACTGACTTAAATGAGTAAAGCCTTCATGACTCAGGCATCTGTTTTGAAGTTCTGTGCTATGAATATTTAAAGAACTGCACGTATGTGGCTTTTGCAACGTGTACCATTTTCTTACGTGAATGTCTACTCCTTGCCAAATTGCTTTAACACTTTAGGCTCCTCTAGTCTCCTATATGCCGTATTTTACGGCCCAGCCTACACCATCAACACTGTTATGAGTAATAATGAAGATATTTACTTGATTCTGTATGCACTTTTATTTCAAAACAATACTAATGACTGTAATAAAGAAAGCTAAATTTAAAATTTTCGGCGTTTTGTGACAGCTATTTCAGAAAAAAAAGAACTAAAAATTGCTCACAGTTACGTCACTAGACATAATAAACTTTTGGTAAAAAAAATCGCTTGTGTATAGATATGCGTAACATGACATTTGATGCACCACCATTTTAAACCAAATTATATTATAAAGCTGATTCTCCCAATAGGGCGAATCATGAAATTTTCCAGTTACTATAAAATATATAGGAGTTAATCCCTACTGCTTTAAAGAACATCGTTTTACAAAATGTCGGGTTGTGTATTCGGTAGATAAGAAGAAACGTTTCGGAGGAACCTGCTTCTCCCAGTTTCAGGACTAAGAGGCAGATTCCTCCGAAACGTTGGTATCTTTCCACCAGATTACACGACGTGACGTCTCTGGGTATTTCGTCACTTGGGCGTGAAATTAGCGTACGTGCAGACTCGTCTCTCGTTACAAAACGTATCTTCATCACACACCCCCATTTTCCCTGCCTTTACATATTTCTTACGTTTATCCCTTTCCGTCATTTGCAGTTCCCTATATATCATGCTACAGACCATCACTGCTCTCCCCCTGCCGCAGTCGCCGTCCTTTTCTTAACGCAATTACGTAACTACAGCTGAAAAAGCGTTGTTCAGCAGAACAGAACAAGCACCAATTTTTTCCCGAGGCCCGCGTCTTTTTTAAGTGGAAGCATGCAAACAACATATACACTGAATCAGGTACAAAGTGGTTTTCATAATTATGGATTAGATAGCTAACAGTCACATGTTCTATGTATCTCCCGCTGTGTTACATTTTGTAACCATTTTGATGTGCTTGAACTCCCAAGGATTATATGATATCGATGTGTATATCTACACAGATATTTACATAGAGAGAGAGAGAGAGAGAGACGGACTGGCAGATATGGATAGATAGATGATAGATAGATGGATAAATAGATACATACATATATAGATATATAAATAGATTGACAGATACATAGATGGATAGATAGACACAAGACAGATAGATACATAGATAGATAATGGGGCTATATATGTGTAAAGTTATTAACTGGTTATTTTGTAGCTTGTACATTATTGAATTTGAAAGGGCGAAGTTGATTTACATAAGAGAAAACAAGCTAAATACCAACTGTTAAGTTAATTATGCCATTAGACTTTCCGGAAAATTATAACAGTTCAGTCCGAGAACTAATTGAAACCCAATGGGCCAGATGTTAAATTTTTTAACTTTAAACCGGGTGTCCTGTAAGATACTAGGGCCCGAATGTTTATTTCTGATAGTTCGTTAGAACTCACATTCCTAAAGATTTTCATTCCTGCTTTTACTGTCCGTAACACCTCCTGACGACTACATTCATTATCTTATTCTTATGCACTGTTTCTTTTTCTGCTTAATCGATTTCTTTAGAGAGTGCAAGATTCAACCCACAGTATCTGCTACGTAGATGAAATTAGATTTCTGTACCCGAAATAGTGACGCAATTTCCTAGGGAGGAAACATTACGGGACCGACAAATTTGTTGCTAGTTGTCTTTGTAACAGTGAGGCCTTGACGCACCGAGCAGAACGTTGTTATTCTGTACACTAGAAATACATTCCTGGCCAGGAGCGAGGAAACTGGGGTGAGGAAATCTGTCCAGCTTCACTCGTCCAATCCCAATACTTATTACCGCACACGTGACGGCCATAATATGTAACACATAGATAACTTCCTGTATCGGAATTCGCTATTAAGCTTAGTTGGCAATAAAAATGTAGGGGAAGGCAGATCCAATCAAAATGGCAATAATATGATCGTGAGGGTTTATAATGTTGGTCAAGAACACGTAAGTAAAAGGACCTTGACGTACGACGGAAAAACAGTTACTGGTATATAAGTCCTTTTTTTGCCACATAAAATATAAAAAAATAAAAAATAATAATAATTCTCATTCACTAATGTGGTACTTCATTAACGCAGTGGCCAATTATAAAACTTCCACAAAATAAATATAATAATAATAATAATATGAAATATCCCGAAATAAGAAGGTCTGTGAATAAGAAATAGTGCACGGGAAATTTTAAACTGAAATGAAGCCTGGGAGACAATCAAGGTTGTTTCATAAGTATCCGCAAGATATTATCAGATGTTGAAAGAGGGTCGAAGTTTCAGCACTGCAAGAGATCTGACCAGAGAAAAATTCCCGCCCGACTGTCTTAGTTTGGCTTCATATGTGTTACCCTTTACTGACCACAGCCTAACTTCTTAAAATCTGGCCCCAAACTAGCCCGACTTATTAACGAATATAATCTCCGTAAACATGTTCCTTTTACGGCATTGCCAATAATCTTTGAAAGAATTATTCAAATGCCTTCACCTCCAACTGATATTACGAGATTGAGTCAAATGAAAACCTTAAATATTTACACTTGCAATAATATACACTTTTAAGGTTTTCATTTGACTCTCCCTCGTATTTTGGCACCTAAGATACGTTACCTAGATGTCGACGCCAGATACAAAAGGCGCTACTTCTAAATGATTCTGAAAGAATCAATTACAAAATATCTCAGAAAATGTCTGGGTTCTTTTCTTCCGGAGCTTGAACGGAACCATTGTCCCCGGCTCACTCTTCAAATAAATTCTTATTTCACGGTTTTACGTGTACCCGCATTCCCACCGTAAATCTCACAAATAGCATCACGGCTCACCATGTTATTTGTTACTCTCTGTGTCTCGACCACAAGACAAATTGAAATACTGGTAGCTTCTAAAAAAAATAATGCCTGCGAAAGCCTCAAATGTTTTATGTAACGCTTCACCGATAACACACGAACCCAGCCCAACCCGGCCCGGATCCAAAAACTGTGTCACCAGGCCCAAGCCTGTGTAGACGTCTGACCCTCATAAACACAGCGGCGGCCAATTGCGGGCGGCGTCATTCTTGTAACAGAGCACATCCTGAAGAAGATACTGACGTGGGGCTGGGCTTGATTTCAGACACAAAAACATTTTGTGAGACTTTTAAGGACAAGTTTTGACGTTGATTTATGGACAGGACAACATGTATTATGTTGCGAGTGTAATAATAATAATAATAATAATAATAATAATAATCAATAATTTTAAGTCACGAAAGCACTCAACCAAATATGAACTCTATAATTAAGACAGCAGAAAAGATCACAGAAGAATTAAGTGAATCACATGAGAAGAGTGACGCAAAACAGGATGAAATACAATACACAAAGGCAAGATTGGGAGAGTCCATAAAGAAAAAATGGAAAAACAAAGTAATACATAGGCAGTACATTAGAAATATAGACAGACAGCTTATTAGTGAAGAAGATAGTTCCTCTGGCTATCGAAGGGAGACCTAAAAGCAGAAAATGAGAGTGAAATAGTGGCAGCACAAGACCAGGCGCTACAAACAAAATATTATGCGACAAAAATATTGAACACAGGGACAGACAGCAAGTGCAGACTTTGCCAACAATTTTATGAGACAATAGGCCACATAATATCAGCATGCCCAGTACTGGCAAAAGAACAGTACATAAAAAGACATGATAGTGTGCACAACTACGCTTAAACATATGCAAAGAAACAGGGGTACAACTGGACAAAAAGTACTGGTATGAACATGTGCCCAAATCAGTAGAAACAAGTCAAGGAGGCAAGGTAACCATATTGTGGAACCAACAAATACAAACTGACAGGATTATTCCCAACAACAAACCAGACATTATAATCCGTGATAATGAAAAGGGAACATGTATGTTAATAGACGTTGTAATCTCAGGAGACAGAAATGTGATTAAAAAGGAAGCTGAGAAGATTCTAAAATATAAAGACCTTACAATAGAAATACAACGCATGTGGAATGTAAAAACAAAGGTGATACCAGTAATATTAGGGGCGACTGGGACTATTTCAAAGTCATTCAGAAAAATACGTGAGCAACATACCAGGAAACCATGAAGTCAAGGAACTACAGAAAACAGCCATATTGGGCACTGCACACATACTTCGGAAAGTATTAATGTAAAAGTGCAATAGATTCAACACTGAAACTAACGATATAAGCACCGTGAATAGTAACAACAGAACAGCTGCAACACTGTATTCCCTAGGGACATAGTTTGTCTCAAGAATATAAGTATAAATGCCGTGAATAAAGGAGATGATGATGATAATGATAATAATAATATATTATTATTATGTCAGGAGAGAAAAAATTATTAGGATGAACATTTTCTTGGAGGTATCTTACACATTGATGCTCGGTTAATTTTTCAAAGCAAGGATATCATGTACGAAATACTTCAAAATTCAGTTCGTTCCTGACCATCTCCATTAAAAATGCTAAGTTTGGTCAGGAAATAACTGCTGTCTTTTTTAAATCTTGCAAAACCATAAACATAAAGTGTGTAAAAATTTCGATTCATGCCACGTTACAGCAGGCGGTACCTACAGTTATCACCGTACTTCAAAGGGGAGGAATATGTTACATTATTGGTTGAATAAAATTCCAGTAAAACAGAATATTCGCCTCGAGTTCTAATCACAAAATGCACAATACACTTTGCCAGCAGCTTTCAAAATATCACACGTTTGACTCGTTCTAAGCACGCCTGTTTTCCTTATTCTACTTTCAGATCAAAACTGAAGCAACCTGGAATTTTGTCACCCTGCTCCTTTCCCATACTTGTAGTTGAAACATTCCTTGACAAATTTACGAAACAGAATTCACTTCAAAACAAGGAGTAAGCTAAAGATATTTAAGGCCTGCGTTCTTCTAGGATGTTAACCAGCGTTATGTTGGTAGTTGTTTTCTGATATTCCGAGACAGTCTAACGGTCTCATATTCAAGTGTCAAGGTAAAATTCTTTATTATTATTATTGCAAACATTGGAATGAAGAAAGAATTCTTGTAACTAATGGAGGTTGTGGTGGGAGTTGCGTAACAAAAATAAATGAGCTAGAACGCATTTCATAAAAAGCCAAATCTTAACAGTACCAGTAATAATTCTCTAAAGTCTTCGGAATAGTATTCTACTGTTGTCCTGTATTCAGGGCTAGTCTTTCTCAAATGATGCAACTACACGTTTTCACACTATGTAGTGTAACATGTTTTTGGGCGTTTCGGAAGGACGTTCTGTATCGTCCTTCAGATTGATTAAATTTGGCTCAAGTGGATATTGAAGTCTTCGAAAGAAGGAAATTTGTCGACTATGTAGAATGAAATCCCAAATAACACGCATCCATCTGAAAAAAAATTCAGGCCCACTGAAACGAGGCAGCAAGTTATTGCGAGACATCAGAACAAAACCATTCACTACACGGTGTAAAAATCCAGAAACCCACAATTTAAATATTTTGTGGGTTGTGAAGGAGTTCGGCGTTATAATTCCAAGGTTAAATCTTGAAAAGTAGAAGAAAGCAGAGTCTGTGGTCAACAGAACTGCCAATCATACTGCCTAAGAACATTATATAAAATTCTTTGTCCTGTTGCCAGAAAGAAGTGTCTGCTGTCCCCATACTACATGAGTCTGAGTCATGTCCTCCCAAAAATAACAATCACACAACCACAACGACATTCACGTATTATATGAACAACAAAACAACAACATTATGTGCACCGACAGATATTTATTCGAGAAATTTTGTGACTTTCATGAACCTGTAATTCTGCATAACACTGATGTCTGTATTCAGTGGGAGAGAGGGACTCTCTGGTCTCTCATGTCTATGAAACTTAGATTTATGAGGAAATTATTTGACCTATAAAATTTCAGGCGTCATGAGAAGGCGGTAAATTAAGAGCTGTAAAATGGGGAGCGTAAGCCAATGTTGCTTTTTCGTACTCTTAACAGAATCTATCAGTACTTACTTCGAAACTTTCTTGTTATCACAATACCACTGTGCTGCCGTGCGAACAGACACTTAGATTGGACGTTATGCTAGTCTCTCCTGCCATGCGTGTTTCCCACCCTACTTGAGAGGGAGGCTGAGGTTAGACGTTGGGCTAGTCAGTCTCTGTTACGTCTGGCCCCTTTTAGCCATAGTGGGGGTGGTGGGGTTATGACAGGGAAGATCCCTTAAATTGGTTAATTTTAGCAATAAATTGCGTTATATGCTAATTCGAAAATGAAAATGAAACAAAATAACAAAAATTATGGCAACCACTTGAGAATGTTAAAGTTACCAAATGAAAACATCGCAACAAAGGATCCAGAAAGGCTCCTACATTTAGTATTTTTTTGGTTAAGAAAAACAAAATACAACCCCTCTGGCCCGACGCCACTGAACTAGCTCTGCATTATCTGTAAATGCTAGCATAAAGTATGCTTTTAATCGCAACTGTTTTAACACCATTTTTAAAGTGTCAGTGTTTTATGTTCATATAATATAATTATAAAATTTATTGTTGTGGTTTGTCTTACGTTTTACATGATACTGTAATCTGAGATCTCCCCGCATAAAAGAACAATGTATAGTGTTTAAGGTTAAACAAATTTCCTTTGGTACCTTGTCAGTCCGACAATGGCTATTACCATTACATGAGCTTAAACATGCTGCCGTAAAACTTTAAGACTTACAAAGAGTTGTGATTGATGGCTACTACCCGTATTTCTATCCGCTAAATTTAAGCTTACCGAACAGCAGTCATGCTGTTGCAACTGTTGGAAACACAGTTTAATGGGACTTTGGTAGAGCCGCGGTTAAAATCTTCAAATACGTGTCTTAGCGAAAACATTTCCCGTCTTGCTTGTTATATTGGGATACGTTTATAGAGCATTACGCAATTCAGCAGTGTGAATCACTCGCCCATTCACAGAAGTTCTGTTGAAACCTCCCTGCAGTTGTATGCCTACTCATTATCAACAACCTCATTAATACGAATCATCAAGAAGTAAGCAGATGCTGCACTACTCCATTTTGGGACAGTATTATATTTCGGCTGTTGGTTTCATGTGAAAATTTCTTTTGATCAACAGCAACTCTGAAAATAAGCAGAAACTATGGCATTCGAATTGACTGTTCTGCCCACTGCTTCCTCCAAACTCCACACCTATTCTCAAGATCGCCACAGTACAATTCGACACACACACACACACACACACACCTACACACACACCACACACACACACACACACACACCACACCACACACACACACACACACACACACACACACACACACACAGAGCAATACAACATTCTGTTTTCAGCGCCCTCCAGTAAGGTGCCAAGTCGTTATATGCGGCTCGGTATTATTGCATGTTTATTACCAACACTTCATCTTTGACTGAAACTGTTACGACAGCAATCACATTGTCCCAAACGACAGTAAATTACTTTCATGTTTCCTTGGGACTCCACAGAAAATACAAAATAAACTGTGGGGTAATTATTTCCGACTTGATGTCGGACGTAACGTCAATAAACGTAACCAAAGTTATAATTTTACATTTTAAGTTTAGTGTGACTCTTTGTGTGACCCACTGGGATGGTGAATCGAAAATATTTCTTGGAACTTGTCCATATATTTCATTTTGAACAGCACAACACAAATGTGACATAACACACGTGTAGGGGAATTTCGGGAAGTATCGGGCACTTACGCTTTTCTGTCAGTATTTTTGTTTGTGTAAGGAGAAATGATAATTCTCCAACGCTATCCGAAAATTCGTAAGTTGTTTATCTAGAAACTTCATTAAAAGCTGTTTTATTTGGCAATACGCAAAGTGGGTTTAACGCAGCGTGAAGAAATACGTCGTGCAGTATTGAACACGATATTCTTTCAAACGTCCCAGCAAAGGAATATCACTTTTAGCTTTTCAAACATCACATTTATAAGAAAGAGGGGGTTTCTACCGTGTTTGCGCAACTTTCATGGGCCCATTTATTACAACAGTTGCACTGTGTCCTGTCTCCATTAATATTTACCTCATATGAAGCCTTCATCCCTAGACAGCGAACTAACCGTATAAAAAGCAACACTGCGACCCATCTGGACATACGGGATAGAGCTATGGGGATGCAGCAGGCCATCCCCTACCAAGATCCTCCAAACATTCCAGTCAAAAACGCTCAGAATGATCAGCAGTGCCCCCTGGTATGTCTCCAACCAAACCTTACACAGTGACTTCTATATCCCGTGCGTAACAGAAGTGGTTCGAATCAACGCCAACAAATACAAAAACCGCAGCACTGAGCACAGTAATCAACTGATCAGAGCTCTCTTCAACTCCTCAGTCAACAGACGACTCAAACGACTATGGCCGGAAGACTTAGCTAAATTGCACAACTTCAGTGAACCACCGATGGGTAGTGCCTGCCTCACGACCTTTTCTTACCTCAACCTTACTAATTACTCTATCTAATTGAGAAGACTGTAATTTGCAATATACAATAAAAAATACGAAGCCTTCAGTTACCGTTTTTTCCCTTATAATCCACTTGAACAATGGACTGTAGTCGTCCTTGAATAGCGTTGCGACCTTTGGTACTTTTGTGATTCAAGATAGACTTTTTGTTAAAAGTTCCTTTCCCCCTTCTTTGCTGTATACTCTCTCTGAGTGTTCTTTTTCTTCTAACTTAATTCTGAAGGCACTTAAGTGGGGAACTCACTTCCGTCACCACGACACTCTTTTTGGTAAACCGCATTCATCTCCATCAGTAAGAGGATGAACTTTGATCAACATCACCGTTAACGACTGTTTTGTGCTGGAGGCCAATAGCTGTGTTCTTTGAATTTCAGTCGATGTTATGTTGAATTCATAAGAATTGCAATGTACTGACATTCTGTTCGGTAGGTGTTGCGTTGTATGAGACATCAATGGTTCAGATGAAGACGGAAGATGATGTGGCGAATATTTATATTATTGACTGAGGTGCTGACGCTCTCCCCCGTTTCTGCTCGGACACTGCAAAGCCTTAGGCTGCATTCTCAGGGACGCAAGACATCGCGCTGAGTATTTGTTATGTAACAAAGGAATGTTTCTCCGGCACGTTGCTCACTTTATCAAAAAATCCATCAAATCTGGGGCTTATGAAATCCGACAGTCTCCCTGCAAACTAGTTGCCTTTGAAAACCCTAAACTGAAATCAGGGTGACTTATCATGAATTCAAAAGAAAAGTGTTGTCTAGTATTTCTTCTCTGCATGTTCTCAAGTTAAGATTTAAAAATTTCAGCTATATAAAGTGATAATTCTCCAAAATCTTATTTTGTAAGCAATTGTAGTAGAATGCTAAGGTATTAATGTACGGCACTAACTCTTCCTTGTGTTCTTCAGGAAATGTCTTAAATGTACCCATTCCTGAAGCAGTAATCCTCTCACTAAATTTGATCTTCCTATCCAGTACTTACCATTAAGTTCCATTTGCTTGTCTTTGCAAAATCTCCTTCCTCAGGGCTTGCCAACAGTGGTTTTTATTTTAACCTCCATCCAGTGGCCTCGTGTTCCTGCAATTGTCCTTGTTTCGTCTTCATTTGACACCCTAGGATCCGTACAGGAAAAAACGGAACAAGGACGTATGTTGTGCGGCACAACCCGACATTCGTGTCCTACTCTGGCCGAAAAACCGCGCGACTAACATCTAACTTCGTGCGAATTGTGCTTAGTGCCCAACAATACCTTCCTAAATACGTCACTACTGTATAAGCAGTCCATCAGAATTATACTTGTGTTTGGTAAATCCGTGCAGTCCGTAGTCGAATACAAACTACGGCACTTAACGTAATCATAAAACTTACAAAATTCCGTGAAACGACCACACATTACGTGATAGCAACTCCAAATAACTGACCTTCCACAGGTAACAGCAAAATATTCATCCTGGGCAACTGCTGCCCTCTGACGCACATCTTGAAAAAACTAGCACAGTTCTACACCAAACTCTGTCTTTTACAACCCGAAACTTCCCTAGTTAAGTTACAAAAATTTTGTCTTCTCCCACCTGAAGTTAAATAGGGTAAATATGGACTACCGCTGTATTTGGTTGGGATAAGTCAATAGGCATCAGCTGTCATCAACGTAATTTGTAATCACGCGACATTAGTTACTGTTTGTCCGCAAAGCGGTAGTTCTGTTGCTTGAACAAAATACAATTACGAAGAGACACGAAGAATGTTAAAATGCAGTACCAGAATAACATTTTTGCCCATCTACGCACTGGGTAACTTTTGATTTAAGAGATCTTGAAGGAACGATTTCAAAACTTTGCCAATTAATTCGGTTAATTATGCTACAGCCATTTAAGTGCCCCATGTCATCACGGCACGCGTGTGGTCGAGTAGCGGCAGTAGAAGGTCCATAGAATGCGAATACACCGCATAAGCAATGTCGGAAAAACACTAGGTTGTCCGTCAGCTTGACAGGCGAGGGAACTAATAACCCGCTACCAGAACCACCACCACAGAGAAGACGCATGCGACGAAATGCTGCACAGAGCTTCTGACGTGTAGGGATTACTTGTTATGACTTACGCAAAGAAACCCCATGACCAGGTTTGTAAATTTAAAAATTCATGTGCTATAAGAACTGAATATACCTGCCTAAAAATAAGGATCGCAGATACCAGTGGCCGCACCTTCTAAGGCTTGGGTCTGTGGCCACTTTTTTTTTTTTGCATTGTGGGTTCCAATCTCGTCGGGAACATGGGTGCCTGTCCCTTGTGAGTATTGTGTTTTGTCCGACAGAGGTAGTCATAAAACTCACAAAATTCCGTGAAACGACCACACATTACGTGGTAGCAACTCCAAATAACTGACCTGCCACAGGTAACAGCAAAATATTCATCCTGGGCAACTGCTGCCCTCTGGCGCACATCTGAAAAAACTAGCATAGTTTTACACCAACCTCTGTCTTTTACAACTCGTCCAGAGGAGTCATACTAAATGTGGTGTTACTGAGTGTGATCGTGAAGCGTCGACAATGAAGAGGCACTGGCCCACTAGGGACTGTTGCGCTATAAAGGAAGAAAAAGACAGGAACCATAGTGGAGGGAATACAATAAGGAATCACTTGATTACTTCTCTGGATTAGTCAAGTATCAATTAGATTTTCAAAAACTTTAGTCAAGCCAAATTTGATAGTACTCATTCCATGCATTATTCTTACTTTCAATCACATTCACCAACAATGGCACAGAGTAGGGTTAAAGCTGTACATAATTTTAAATAACACCTACATGTTTGGTGCCAAGGCGCTATCCTCAGGGAGTCTCAAAAACGAGGGAGTAAAAGCAAATATAAAGGAGTACGTCTTTATATCTGAGAATTCCTTAATTGTGTGCATTTTTTGTGAATGTAATTGATTGTGGTTTAGGAAATGTGTTCTTAATTTCCTGGGGGAGATTCAAACGAATATAACCCCAAATCAAGTCTAAAAATTTACCGTTTCTCTATCATGCTAGATTTACTGTTGCGTATCATCTTCTAACCAACTGATCCTTATTTTTTTTTTATGGCACGACAGTCCAAATTAGGCCAAGGTTGCCTCAATTTTGAAGTTTCTAGACCACACAAGCACAAGCACGCGAGTTAGGACTCCTCTAACGAGTGATCAGCTCGTGCTAGAGGCCGCTACATGCTGCTATTACGCACAACACACAACAAGAACAAGAAATAAACATCCCATTTCCTCAGTGGGATTGGAATCTGTGATGCCAGCAAGTGAGCGGACGCAGACCGCACAATATTTATCCATTTTCGCCTATGTGGGTGGAGCAACATGCGATGAGACAGAGCACAGCCGTCTTATTTATGTTTCTGTTTATTTCTTCTATGGGTTCAGACGGCATACTAACTCCTGCTCTTCGTGCCGTTGGTACGAGAAACCACCTGCCTACATAACCTAAAGACTATTGCTCCCTAGGACAATTCTGACGACAGAGGCAGCAGCATATTCCTTCGAAATGCTGGCAACTCGGTCCACCGTCACAGTCTGCAAAACGCCGAAGATATAGCCTAAATATAAACAAACTTCGGCCAAATACTTTTACTTTAATCACCAAAACTTCAGAGAACAGGATGTATACATTCACACAGCCATTCTAAATAACACACCGGCATGCCGATGTTATTACGACCCAGCAAAAACCCTTTGTGTTTGAACGGGTAACATTGGCACTTACAAAAGTGTTTACATCAATTTTATTTGTACAAATATTTCTTCAATGCAAAAATTTACAGAACATATTGAGACTTCTTCGAAAGTGTAGTCACCCCAAGGAGAAAGCATTTCCCTGTCAAGTCATATATGTTTCGTGAAGAAGTGCTTGTAATAATTATTAATTTAGTGATTGTATTCCTTATAATTAAGGGTGTTACACTTATTCAAATGTTGCATTACAGTGTGAATAAAGAGCCTTTCCTGTTCTATCACACGCTATTCTGTGAGGAAGTTTTCGGGGCACTAAAATGTTCCGCAATTTAAACAGTTTCTGTGACTGAACTACTCAAGGGATAGATATAAGCAGAGTTGGACTAAAGTAAACCCTGATGTTTTTCTTATAATTAATATGCTTCATGTTTCGTGAGGGACGAGAACAAAGAAGACCATAACAGTTCACACTAACTGATACCGTTTCATCAAAAGGAAGAAAACCTTACGCCAGTTTGAAGCGCCCGGAGTCTAAACCCATTCACTTGTATGAAGTTTAAAACAGCTGTTGACCCTTATCCTGCTAACCTAGAGAATATAGTGAGCTCCTAATAATGCCAGCAAATGGCAGATGGGATTTAATTAGGTGATTAAAGGGTTAAACTATGTGGACCTACAGTACAACCTGCTGTTCGAAAAACCGCTAGAGCGTTAAAACACTTTTTTTTCTAAGATTTATTGTATGTACGTCGTGTTCGAGGACCAATAACAAAATTGTTCCCCTGACCAATTTGAATAAATATTTATACAATGGGAAAACTGAAATAGAAGTGAATATAAATAATTGCAGTAAAAAGCCTTAAAAACGCTGCGACTATCGGCGACAGAAACGCGTTAACGCTACGTGCAATAGTCTAGTAACTAAAGACAGACATACCTACACCTATACGTCATAAGCTTTTACATGTAGAAATTTACGATTACTTGCACACCACGCCAAAACAGAGCTATATCTTGTGTGAACTGTCGTCAAGTTATCATGTTACTTGCACACCACGCCAAAACAGAGCTATATCTTGTGTGAACTATCGTCAAGTTATCATGCTGCTTACACAACACGCCAAAACAGAGCTATATCTTGTGTGAACTATCGTCAAGTTATCATGTTACTTGCACAACACGCCAAAACAGAGCTATATCTTGTGTGAACTGTCGTCAAGTTATCATGTTACTTGCACAATACGCCAAAACAGAGCTATATCTTGTGTGAACTATCGTCAAGTTATCATGTTACTT
>Ga0123354_10008242_pt1 | contig 15824 bp, 9 predicted proteins | sample TergutLab28metaG_2_FD_97872 | JGI IMG/M metagenome (GOLD analysis project Ga0123354, IMG submission 97872) | Labiotermes labralis P4 segment gut microbial communities from Petit-Saut dam, French Guiana - Lab288 P4 | ecosystem: Host-associated > Arthropoda: Insects > Digestive system > Gut ...
AATAATAATAATAATAATAATAATAATAATAATGAACATAGAGCTTCATTGTGTATCTGTACGGACAAAAGTTGCGTATCATGACAATGTATGGGAAACAAAAGAATACTGGTTTTTATTCTGGTATTGTGCCGACTGAACTAGTTCAGAAAGTGGCCAGTGACGGTGTCTCCTGATCGTGGCAATGAATCATTGGTTTCCATAAAAGGCAGAGAATTACTTGACCAGGTAAACAAGTCGGCTATCAGCATCTCATAGCATTTTGTCCTTGGAGTTAGTTTATGGTAACAAAAAAAAAATGTGTTCTGCCGCACTGTCTATTATGCAAGAAGAGGAAAGAGGAGTTGCGTTAGAAAACGTATTTTCTATGTGATTTTTGCCGCTTCAGAATCCTGGAATGTATGAACGGTTGTAACATTGACATGTTTCAATAATGCAGATACACAATAATTTCAGTGACATTTATATATATATTTAGAGAATACGCACACAGAATCACAATAATTTCATTCACATGTATTCGTAAAATCTTCTTGGAGAATTTATGCAGTGATTCAGGTGACAGTTACACGTCACGCGTAATTTGAAGCTTGTATTCAGAATGTTTATGTGAAGTGTGCTGAACTGATTCATGAGGGGGCAGGGGGGGGGGGTTCTGCACGAATCAACTAAAATTTCTGCAGAAATTTTCTTCACCATATTGCGCAGTGAATGGTTTTCTGTATTCTTTTAATAGTCCACGTCTGTCAGCGACAGGTTTTATCTCAGCAAATTGCTGCAGGCCTTTCTCATTCTGGTTTATTTCTCGTTAAGAATCCAAAAAGCATAACATTCCGAGGATGAAGAGGAAGTGAAAATAATGCACCTTTCGTCATTTATCATGACAGCAAAAAACAGATAACGGGTGTAATAAATAGTCCAGTAGACAGACAACTAAATATTTCTGTTGTCGTTTGCTCTACGACGGTAAACTTTTTCAGGCTACATTGACTTTAAATTGCGCCTTGGTTGAATAACAATACCAGTCGTATTACCAGTTGGGTGTGTATTGCAATGATGAGTCTGTACAGATTCAGCTGCGTTAGTAGAACGAACAAGCGATGAAAAAATGAGTGACAAGGTGGGAAATGTTAGCAGGCGCGAAACTTCTGGCGGGTTCGCTTTTTTTTACTGTCCTTAGATTTTAAATTCGTCAATAATTCAAAGAAAGGAATTGAAAATGTAGATATGTTGATTGTGGTTTTACATGTTTCGCCCAGCTCACAATATAAAATCTACATACATTAAAAGTAGAATTACAATCGATCATAATCGTTGTCACAATAATAAAGATCGAGATGTCTTAAAAGGGGGTTATATAACCGATTACAATTGATGTCTCGGAAACTACGAGATTTTTATCATTCTCCAATACTACGTTTCAAGTATCTACTGTTTCTGCGGCCTCAGCGCTTACCGCACAGAGAACACACACGGTTATAAAAGACCAGTCACGGCGAGGTACCACAGACATGCATGTCTTCATGTGAAGTTTATGTTTTTAATCAGATTAAAATTGGAATGTGCTGATAAATTTTTATAACAATCCCAAAATATGAAATTTCACGAAAATCTGTCAGGTGGTATTCGCGCTGTAGCGTGCAGACGGACAGACGGAGGAATGTAGAGAAGCGACAAGACTGATAGTCGCTTTTCGCAATTCCTTCGCTAACACGCTTAAAAGAAAACAAAAAAACATGAATAATCTGCACTATAATGCAGCCATCGATATCTTATTGACTGGTTGGTACTCGGACCTGAATCGCTAAAATAAGTCTGCTTAAACTTGTTAGATATTGCAATAACTGGGTACGTCAACTATAATTTATACTCCCCACTTAGTCTCTTTCCTGTTTAGTGCAAGCTATAGTTACGGAATTATTTCGGCGTGTCCGTCCATCTGTCACACGAATGTTGTTTGATCATGGAATTTTGTCTGTCCTGCTTGTTGGGTACATCAAGCCACTAGAGGTTACCTCACTTCCGTGCAACTTCACTTCTACTTCTAACAACGGCAGACGTACGGAAGTTTGACATCGGGGGCAACTGGCATAGGATTCTCAAATATTACGTAGTAGAGAAGTATCTTCGAAAAATGTGGAAGTTATATTGAAGTCATTTTTTACAGTGATTAACAGTAACTTCCTGGCAGCGCGAAATCTGTGTTTAGCTTTCCACTTAATGACTACAACGTGTGTTTTTATATCGGACACATTATTCATGCGGCTGGAAATTGTGCTAGTGAAAATTAAGCATAGAAACTTGTCACTAAATTTTATGTTTAATTTAGAAAAGCTGCACCACATAAACTGAAGTGTGTGAAGAAAGGCTGTCGTGAGTTCTCACCAGAACTACTTATTGTAAATTCCATGAGATTTGTAGCTTAACCATGTGTTTCTGTTCCTTATTGTCTAGATCTCTGTACATTATCTCTCTGTCTTCGAAACCTGTATTAGCAATCAGTCTCTGATTCTGTGCTCACTTTTTAAGGGTGCGCCACTTAATGAGCAAGATCAATCTGATCCATTTACGGCCCTCTTTGATATTATCTTCCCATCTACGTCTTCGTTTCCTTAATGCCCTCTTCCATTCACATTTTTGAGTAAAAATTTGTAAGAAGCTTCCACTGCTTGCTGTATGTCCCGCCCATCTCGTTCTCGTTGACCTGACTACTCTAATACTGTTTGGTAATCAGTGCAAATTTTGAAGCTCCTCATTGCACATTTTCGCCAACGCCATACTTCTTGGTAGCCGTTACGTCCAAATTGTCTTCTCAACACAGTGTTCTCTGACACTCCAATCTATGTTTTTAACTTAACATAAGAGATCGTGTTTCACACCCGTATAAATTTACGGACTGATCGACTAATAATGATAATAATATTCAGTAGATATTTCAGGCTTCCGCCGCGGTGTAGATGAGTTATTCGCTCTTCTGGGTTGTTACGCACCGTATATTGATAGTTTGTCGACCTTTAGGAACAGCCTACCGGCCCTATCTTCAAGGGCCAAGATGGGCCCGATAGGTTATACCGAAACGTCGGTAAACAACTACCATACACACTACGTAGCAGACGTAAGAGTGAAGCGGTCAATATTCACTCGATTAAAACATGGAACATTCGAAATTTTGAATTTTAAATATGCGTTGGTAAGTCGAAGTTTGTCCAATTAACTGTCATAATTGAACGGTCAAAATTTATTTTGGTTCCGCTCACTTCAACTATCCTGCTTCTGCCTCAAGTCGGGCTGTTGAAACTAAGGAAGGCAAACAGGTAGTGGGTACGTTAATCGCAACAGTTCAAGGACATGTAGCAGGTCACCCCACCACGTGTGCACATCCATGGACCAATGAACCTTCAGGCAAGAAACCAGACTGTCAGTAAGGGAATCCACCTAAACAGTCGTGCATTTCTGTGTGACAGGGGTTAGAAACAATTATCCAAGCAGCGGAAATTATTAACATGTTTCAAATCCTGTTGCTTCCTCCCAAACAAAAGCCTCAGGATGTTTTTATATGTAACGTTCTCTTAATTTCTTTGTTAATGTCAAGAGAGAAGGAAGAATATTAATAAATGTCAGCACAACACTCATCACAGTTTCTAATTAGAAAATGTAAAACACATTTTCGTTCAGAAGTTTACTTTAACTTACCCCAGAAGAAATGCTCACACAACACGTCTCAGTGATTCCGCAGAATGGCGTCAGTAAAGAATATATAGTTTTCTTCAACAGGGCCCAGGTTCCAGCGTTCGTAGAGATGTTGTTTAAAGTTTTGAGGCTTGTCTTCAAAAACCACTGACACTATGTTAACTGCCGATAACCCCGAAACAATGTGAAGTGTACAGTTGTCCTTGACAGTAATAATAATAATAATAATAATTCAACTGGTGTAGATACCGTCACTGAACCCAATGCCGTAGGTACGTTCTTGGACACCTGGGGCAGATAATTGCAACAGAAATATGAACTTTAAAAGACCACAGTTATTTATTGAATTTCCGTGTATTTTACTAGATAATTTTAAAATTGCTGAGCGTATAACATCGTTTTTTTAATTTAGAATATGTGTTGTGCCGCCCATTTTGCCACCTCTGGGGATCTGCTGCCCGGAGCGATCACATTTATTCGACCATGGTTGGACCTTGTCCTGAACCACATGAATCCAGTCTATATTAGATCCCTATTCATATCAGCCAGGCATCTCCGCTTAATCAAAGTCTAGAGCAAATGATGTGTACTAACCCCTAGTCCTCTTTGTTCGCCCATAATTGTTTCGTCTGAAATTATTGCTCTATTTCACTTTTAGAGTACGCGGTTGTTATTTGTCTTAGGATTTCTTTATGTGCTGTTCATCCATGCGGAGCTCTTGTTAAAATGAGTCCATCCCTTCGCATGTAAGAACTCGAAAACCAATAAATGGATATTCATGAAATTTCATATTGAGGAAATTAACGAAGAAGCGTCAAGCTGGTTAAGTTTCTCATGAAATCCCGATCCTGCCAACAGCCAGTCAACATAAACGCATGACATATACCAGTTGCTGTTTATACAGAGTAGTACGTTCTGATGATGAGCAGTAAGCCTGCTCGAAACATGTAGAAGTTAATTATTGAAATAAATTGAACGCAAATAGTGCATCCTGTTGGTTCTTATTGTACGGATATATCACGATGCACGGTCAACAAAACATAAAAAGAAAAAATCGAACCAACTTAGCGGACGCTTTATATGAAGACGTTTACGTACTGTACCTTTGAGCTAATGGTCAGCGAATATAGGCCTCCTCATTAACCCGCGCGAACAGCAACAGAAAGTAGTGATTCCGGTTTGACTGCCTTGAAAGGAGATTTTTATTTTATTTTGTAATGTAATTCTGTATTAATATTGGACTTCGGAACTTCATCCTTCACTGTTACTACGCTTTACTACACAGCAATACACGTGAACTATGAGCACGTCCATATTCCAGCCACAGCGTGACAAACGAGCATGATCTAGTGGCGTGGCTGGGGGGACGCAGAGATTACAGAATTACATTTAGAATTCCAGAAAATAAAAAAATGTTTCCATAAAGACAGGACAGCTTACACGTAGGATCTCGGAAGTAAGGAACTTTTGACTGTATTTCTTTTATCAGTTCCGTAAACTGCGTATGGGGCGCACATTGAGGCACTAAGTGAAAGTTTTCTGAGGAATTCCAAGGCTGAGGTTGTTAAAAAAAAGAGGATGGGGTGGGGGGAACTTGCTGCAGGTAGGGAAGGGTGCTGGTGAAACTGTTCTTTTAACAGGGTGGATGTTAAGTGCAAGTGTGGCTAGTGCAGGTCACTTGCATGCAGGTTAATGGACACTCTTAGACACAAACAAATCCCTTCTCCACCTCCACCCCGTTAATATTTTTTTGCAATGAATGTTAAAATTATGCCAGTTCATTGCTATTTTTTTTTTTTATAAAATCTGGTATATAATGTTGTATTCTTTGCTATAAACATAGCTGTAAATATTGCATTAGCTTCATAACAACGGCAAGGGTGTTATTCTATACAATATCCTGCATGCAGACCAGAGCAATATAACAGTTAAAAACTTTTAAACATAAAATAAAAGTGCCGAATTACTTTAATAAAAATTTACATTCCTTCCTGTTCCCTGCTGGGTATAACAATCCTATACATCACCCCTATCATCGTCCCTCCCCCTTGAAAAATCTTAGCTGTGAAAATGTATTTAACCCTTTAAACGCCGAGTTAAATCCCATCTGCCATCTGCTGGCATTATTAGGAGCTCACCATATTCTCCACGTTAGTAGGTAAGAGTTTAAGCACTGTCATTTATTAGTGTTTTGCTGGCAGTAATTAAAGGTTAGCACTCACGAACTGAAAATCCCGAGTCAGTAACAGCTCCAAAGCCTACGGGTACATCTCCCAACTTCATTGCGTGGTAAAGACATAGGTACATTTTCACTATTACACTATGATTTATGTGGGGAAGTGGATGCATAGCTCCATGCATTCGTAACTTCCCTACTGGATGGATTTGCATTGTTAGCTCCAGGCCCTGGCCACTTTACTCCAAGGGAACAAGTCCCTTTATCCATTGAACAGGAGGCTAGATGGGCCTCAGAACCGATACGGGCGTTATGGAGAATGGCAACTATACCGACTGAGCTCTTACGGGCCCTTCCCATCTTATTGCAGTATGCTGATGTTCTGCTTTCAAAAGTGATTTTAGAATGATCAGCTTCTCTGCTCCTTATGTAGGAGGCCTCGGATTAAAATCTTGGTGTGAATATTGGGAATAACGACTTAAGATTTCGAGGTTTTACTCAGCTCTTATAGTCAAATGCTAGACACTTTCGTTAATTAGATGACAGCTTCTATCTACAGCATTTCATTTTATCATTTACACTCTAGGCTTATCTTTCGATGCTGCGTAGCATTTGAAGTTGCAAATAGTTGTTAAATGATTAGAGAAACAGTTTCGGGTGTCATTAATTTCTGGTACTTATGAGCTTGCCTTGTTAAATTGTCACTATACTCAAACACAACGTCATGAAGAAGTGTGGTGTAGTGGAGGTAAAGTTCTACGTATTCTTAAACTTGCCACTAGATGGATGTGAGTTGCCAGCTTAATTCCCCGGCCACTGCCCCTTGTGTACGTAAGAGCCTGGGAAGGCCCAGATTGATCTCGAAGTAATGGCGTCCAGTCCGGTATTGAATATCATTGCTATTATTATTATTATTATTATTATCATCATCATCATCATCATCAGTATTGTTATTACTACCAATGCCACTATTACTACTACTACCACCACCACCACCACCACCACCACCACCACCAGCACAACCTCTACCACCACCACCATCACCACCACCACCACTTTCGCCTCCCATTTCTGGTGCATTCATTAAGACGGAATAGCCGTCCTTGTGGACTAGGTCTATGTCAAGAAACGGTGCAACAGATGCTGAGGTTACCGCCTCACAGAAATGCCGCCGAGACAAGATCCTCATTTATCTTTTTTAATTAGTGGAAGAGCCCATCTCCTGACCATGTTTTTTTTTTTAGGTAGGGGTCTGCAGACAAAGAGATCTACTTCAGGGGTGTTCCATCAGAACATCCATTTGGTAACTAAGAACATATTGCCAAGCATATTGGCTGATGCATGTGCACAGTGCTTGGAAACCCGACACGACCTTCATGGAAATATGGTAGGCTTTGTTGGTATGTAATATGAACCAGGGTGCTCGCCCGTCAAAATTGCGTACTGACATATAAAGGGTAGCAAAAGACTCTCTATTCGGATTCGGATGTAAAAAAAAGAAATTAAATAATCCTAGACTAACACACACAAATATACACAGAAAACATGAATTTTCAAGCATGAAAGTTTTCAGGGTAGACAATATTTTCGGTTAAATCTCTGCCATCGTTTAAAATAAGTCCTTGACTTACTGCTTGTTGTCTTATTTTTTTATCATCATCTTTTTAAGTGCTTTTGTAAATGACTTGGTTACCTTAATTTCTGTGTATCCATTTCACTTTGCCATAATTAAAACATTAATACTGTCTGTGTAAGCTACGTGTTCTTAAAAATTACCTAACACAGCTGTAGCAATAATACTGTTCCGATATAGTGTCTTACACTTTTTTATATTCTGTATCAGTGCGTCAAATAATCATCACATTTTTATCCCATATCTTAATAATCTAACAAGGAGTCACTGGCCTGGTAGCCATGTGTCAAAGACAAGTAAACCCAAGCAAGAAGAAGTGTGAGCGTCACATACAGCCACAACTTGGCTTTGAAGTGGATAGTCAGATAATTGATATAAGTACATATAAGAGCTGGGTCAGCTGAGCAAACTGCCCTGTCACTGTCACATAGAATGTATATCTGCGCTAGATCAAGACGTTTACAAGTTATTACTTGGAGCAGAGCCCAGCTGCGAGACCAGCTGCCCAAGCTTCTTAAGCATAAATCGTATTGAATTTTATTCCTTCTATTTGTGTAATTCCAGTGCTCAGTGACTGCGATGCGGTTCTGTCTGCTAGTGAGATATTTCAGGGGTTGAGCATCAGAAACAGCTACAGTCTGTTATTTCGAATTAGAGTTGGGTATAAACCTTCAGTGTTTGAAAACTATTTGGTTTGTAAGGGAAGTGTGAAAACGTGTCTTAAATTACCCCTTTTTGTGATATGAAACTCGTTTCGCGTTATATAATAAAATGCTGTTACTTTAGTGCAAAATTTCATTAGTATTCTTTCGTACAGGGCAGAGTTTTTATGACCATGAACGGGCGGACATAGCGAAGGTAATAGGCGCTCACGTCTTGCTGTTAAATTCACAGAAAAATAGGGAACATAAGGCGAAAAGTTTATAAAATTTTTTTCTTCAGAAATTAACTTTCTTGTCTATTTGCTATATACTTTATATTAATGCGCCCAATGTAAAAATTACGTAATCCATCACACAGAACGTTAGGGCCAGTGTTACACATAAATGATAAAAGGAAAGTATCCATGGTGTGACCACATTTACGTTTCTAAGAAGACTCCGTAATGAATATTTGTTTTCCTAACAAACCACACAAAAAGTAACCTGACGCCACTATTCTGGATCGAACATCATATCAGTTTACGGGTACTTCTTGCCGCACGCAGTGGTTGGATAAAAGTATTTTCAGTACCTAACACAACGATGTCTCACTCCGGATGGCCATACGGCAACCAGCAGGGTAGTTTCTTGAGTACTGTCACGATCTTTCCAATGGTTTATCTTTATCAGGTCAGCTACATACATAAATAACAGAATAGGAACCTAGGTTTGGCGTTCTAAAAATGACATATATTTTTAAATAATTCAATTCAGAAAATACGAATGGGATACATTTATTGAAAAATATTTTCACTTTAACTACCAACTTTGAGATATTCATGTATGAAATTCTACAGAGAAAATATGTGTAAAATATTTCTTCCTTTAAAATCGCTTGATTAATGTTGAAGGTGGTCAAATTACGCTGCGCAGGAGTGGCAGCTCGGATGAAATCTTTGAAACGTTTGGTCCTGCAGAAGAGAAAACAATGCGAGAAAGCGAAGAGCTACATAATGTGTATCTAATATTGCCTGGCTAATAATATGAAGGTGACAAGTATAGTGAGATGCGATACGAAATACATATAGAATTTTAGTCGGAAAACTTCCAGGGATTAGACTACTTGATAGACCTAAATAGCATGAAAATGAATATCAGAGAACTCGGCTAAAATGTAAGAATGTACTGTGTATTGGATTCATCTTGATGAGGATGTGGTGAAGTGGCGGTTTTTCTGAATATGATAGTGAATATCCGAGTTTCATAACAATAGGATATTTCTTGAACAGCACTGCGGCTACATCAGCTTTTAAAGAAAGACCCTGCACACTGTGAAAGCTTACAGTCTGTGAACAGTGGGGGAGGTAAGATTTCAGGTTACGATTACTGTACGTTGCTGACAAGATGTCCAGGACTTCAACAAATGAGCTTTCATGTCGTAATTTGTCTTTAAACACACACGTCTGACGAAAAGTCATGCTGCACGTACAGCAAGACTGACCCCTTGTATCACAGTGATCATCATGTGTGCCACCTGGCCTTTAATATTCAAAACTGTTGAAGTTTATCCGCAGCGTGTATATAGGATTTTGTATGATGTTCACAACAAACAGCGATAATTTCACTCAGGATTCTGGGCTGGGTCCATTTTTCCGTGCTGAGAAAATAAGAGAAAGTTTGGTGGAAACTTTTTTTTTAATACGAGACGATGGGCAAAGTCCAGAATGGCAGCAATCCTAGATACAATGTACTACCATCAGAACATTCAAGAATTGGAACAGTAGTTGCCACAACAGCATTATCACATTGGTCCTCATAATGGAGACGAAGTTTGCGAGATTTGAGATTCGCACAGCGTCTGTATTGAGTATCCAGGTGTTCTGGGTCGTTGCGGTGAGCATGGGCGTTGTTAATTCCCGATATTCCGTGGAAATGTCGGGAATAATAGCCCTGCTACTCAGCGTAAATCTCAGAATATCTGAATTCTCGAGACGAAGTTTTTTTTCTGTGCGTAGGAAATTAAATTGAAAACTTATTTAAATACATTACCGGCCAGCTCGATTAGGGGGTTTCCGTGGTTTTTTCCCTACCCTAGAGCAAATTGTGAGGTGATTCTTCTCAAGCAGGACTCCCAGAATGAAGTCACCTTTTTGCAGTCTCTCCCCAAAGTTTTCATCAAAATTCTACCACAATACGGCACTTCCTACCCTCCAGTGTTTGTATTAGAAATTTGGATTCAGTACAGCGATTGCTGAACTTAGCATTCATGGCTTCTTTACCTTTACTTCTCAACGCTTTACCTAGTCTCCAACGTGTGTACCGTTACTAAGGTGCGAATGGACACAGCCTATGAACGTTCTGTCACCCCTTGTTATAAGTGTAGTCCCTCTTGTTAATCCTCCCACCGCCCCCCCCCCTCTCCCCCGTCAAATTCCAACTTTTGAACTTCTGTCAATCTGCATATAGCACTGTTTCTCTGTAGGCTTAAAAGGGTTAAGCCGAGCGCCGTGATCGTACGGCAACTTCTCTGCCAGTATTGTGTGACAAGTAGTATAAGCTTCGTATGTAGGCAACCAATGAATACGACGACTGAAAATTTCTGAACAGTATTTTCGTGTTAGTGTTACTAATACATCATACGTTTGTGTATCCTCCATGTGGGAAACCTCTTGTAGATGATAGGACACTGAAGACTACCGCGTCCGAATAGGTCATAGAGATGTCAATATCAGGTGTCATAAAAATCCATTAATGCTTCAAACGTCATTAAAGGTGGTACACATTGGGTGATATTAACACGCCATAAAAATGAGGAGCCTGTGCTAAAAATAGTAAAGGTAAGGTTAAATGTAAAGTAATCCCTGTGCAGGCCTGGACAGGCCCTATGGGCTCCAAGATGTTGAGGCTACCTGAATTTCTAGACAGTTGACACATAAAGCCATACGCACCGGCCGCACTTATCCCCAGGAGATAACCCCTAGTAATCATTTCTGTTAGAGGATGGCTAAAAATAGGAACCTTGAATTATGCTTCTACAAACGACTTCCACAGTAATATCTCATTCACACTGTTTACTTTAGGATGGGAACAGGACTAGAGGGCCTGGTACTGAAAGATTGGCTACAGGATGGTGTGAAAAATGTAAATAAACTTCCTTTCCTCCCATTACAGTCATTTACGATATTCCAAACACCAACTCCTAACTGCTGGCAGGCACATGGCCCTGTGACTTTGTTAGGTTTTTCTCACACCAATTTCTTTGTGCTACTTCTTTCTTCAATATGTCTGACTTTTAAAAAGGGAGTTGCATGCCCTGCGGTTTGGCAGTGGAGTAATTATGATGCGTATTTAGAAACTAGATGAATGTAATATATCTCTACACATAAATTTAATGTAGAGCGTGTCCCTAAGATAATCCGTTTCAAAACTCGGCAGGTTAAACACATTTTATCTTCATTGGTGCGCTGTTTCCTCCAGTACGGAAGTTTTGTTACATACAGCCGTTATTGTTTTTTTTTCCCCTGGCTGGCACGGCCGACATTCCGTATCACGATGGGTCTGCTCCATTGACTTCACCGTTTTGCAGTATAGGTTTCAGTTAGCGACAAAAACGTAACGAGCCTTTCCAATATTTAGGTACTTTTCCCAGCTGTTGGGATTTTATGGCATTGAAATGGACGTGGTAGGGTGATTATAACTTGGAGGGGATGTTCAGCAAAACTGTCATATCCTAAGGAACCTTCTAGTCGCCTGGAGGGATTAGTGTGAACAATTAAAACTGAATCCAGATGGCTAGTCCCGGCTAGCGATTCGAACCCGGGTTGATTACGGCGTATTGTAAAGTTTAAAACTGTAGACAGAAATTTAAACTAACGAGGAGTTAGATGTTATCAACGTTTTCGGCTCATGCCTGGGATAACAAATAGTAAAAATAAATTCCATGGACAAAACTTATCATTAGGAAAGGAGGCATGTTGTCCTGTACCGTCTATGTCTGGAGGGCTGGTTTTATACAGCTAATGATGATACCTGTTATGATATTTGTTTAAAACTGGTTCTGGTTTTTACAGCAACATTAATATTAATAACTCCATGGAGCAGAGTCCTTCCTGAGAAATTCCCCGAATTTTATGGAACCCGAAGTTTCATTACCGCATTCACAAGCGCCCGCCACGTGTCTCTATCCTGAGCCAGAGCAATCTAGTTCATGCCTTCCCGTCCCACATCTTGAAGATTCCTTTTAATATTAACCTCCTATCTATGCATGTGTCTTTCAAGTGGTCTCTTTCCCTCAGGTTTCCCCACCAAAACCCTGTATGCACCTCTCCTGTCGCCCATACGTGCCACATGCCCCCGCCCATTTCATTTGGTCACCCGACTAATATTTGGTGAGCAGTATAGAACATAAAGCTGCTCGTTGTGTTCTCCATTCTCCTGTTATCTCGTCTTTCTGAGGCCCAATATCTTCCTCAGCACCCTCTTCTCTAACACCCTTAGTCTATGTTCCTCCCGCAATGTGAGATACCAAACTTCACACCCATACAAAACAACAGACAAAATTACAGTTCTGTATGTTCTAGTCTTTATAATAACAGTAACATTATTATTATGATTATTATTATTATTTTCATCATCCAAATCACCATCACGCTGCTTATTTTAACTGGCGTCTTGTTCTTAGGTACCAAATCCGGACTTGACAGTTAAATACGCATATTCCTATAAACTACTGATTGAAACGGATGCGATATGTTGCCCAAACCTTGCTCTGGATTTTACATTTTTACACTGTTATATAGTGGGCCGGGTAGCTCAGTCGGTATAACGACTGGCTACGGGCTGGAGGGTCCGGGATCGAATCCCGGTTGGGACGAGATTTTCCGCCCGTCCAGACCGGCCCTGGGGCCCACCCAGCCTCCTGTAAAATGGGTACCGGGTCTTTCCCGGGGGTAAAGTGCGGCCGGGACGTGCTGCTGACCACTCACCCCCTTCCAGTGCCGCGGTCATGGAAGAATAGAGCTATACCTCTACCCACCCTCTGGGCCAGACCGGGCCTGTAACGGGATCACTTTAGCTTTTTTACATTGTTGTATAACTGCTGACTAGAACGGACGTCACGACTTGAATGAATACTGTTCCTGTCGATCTTAATGTAAATAGATATGTCGCGTGATCAGGCTAGCGCTTTCCAGTGTTTCGTGAAAGACCAGCTGAAGCTGCTGCAAACTTGTCACCGCGTAAAGAATAAGGGGCACGGGAAAGTTCACCTTTTACTCTGACGCAGCCCTGACTTATAATCTGAATAAGTTCCAGCTCATTATTTGGTCTTGAAGTATTATTACAGTCTCTCGGAAACGCGGAATATTACAGACATTATCACTGTAGGCTACAAGTGAGGCGAAACTATCACTGTGCTTAAGAATAAACACCAAAGACGTTTGGAACAGTGTGTGTGACGTAACGCTCTGAACATCAGCACCCGATGGAGGTGTACGCTCAGTGACGCACTCGAGAAAGAGATGTGGTACAGCTTGTATAGGAAACTGGTAGGTCCGGGAGATAGATTGAACGTATTGGAGAAGAGAACAGCGCCAGTGGGAATTCGAACCCTGGTCCTTCAGTCCGTAGTCAGCCACTTTACTGACTGGGAGCCTGGCGTGAAAGAGTCATGCCATAAAAATGATAGTGGATGAGTCATGCAAGTACCACCACAGAAAAGTATCCAGAATGTGTTTTGACTGCCTGCAAAAGATGACTGGCTTATTTATAAGTAAAGTGTCTTTTGATGCTAGGATAATTAAATGTTACAGTGTTTCTGACAGTCATCATTATATGTGAAGTCCATTATAAGTACTTTTTGGACTCCGAATTGTTGTCAGCTGTAACTAAAAACGCTATGTACAAAAGGATTTTGATATTTAAGACAAGAAACACTAATTAACAAACGTCATTTGTTGTGTCCAGAATGAAGTGGATAGCAGTAATTGTGGCGGGGCTGTTGCTGGTTGCTCTTGCGATGGCTGAAGGTGAGATTTGGGAGGAGGATGACCATGAGGTGCTGATTCGCAGTGAGAGAGGAGCTAAGAACAGAGGTATGTTATCAGTGCATCTGAGAAGATTACTGTACATTGTACTGGAAGTTTAAATTAATTCTGTAGCAATATTTTAATTTCAATGTCAATGTCAGTTTCAGAATAAACTTGAGAATTGACTGTATTATAAACATATACTATGTGTGGTTAAATGTTATGCAGTTTACTGGTATGTGAAAACATTTGATTCTGAAGCTGGTGAGATTCAGTAGATAGTTTACATGGTGCTGAACGGACACAGACATACCACATATTTTTCATAGCAATGAACGTTCATAGATGAAATTAGTTCACAAAGAACTTACCTAATCTCAAACTATGAGCAGCTCTTGGGGAACTGAACATGAAAGTTCAGCAAAGCTAAAAATGTAACACATCATTGGACACTAGCCTGATATAGTTCATTTGACATCTATCCTCATAACTTAATCCTTTTTGATTAGATTCAGCATTATCATCCCATCTTGTTGGTCTCTCAGAGCATCATCAATGGAAGTAATTTTGTGTAAGAACTACGATGTTCAAAGCTATTAATTATAACTACTGGGGCAGATTACTTCTTTTGAATCTGATAGCTTCTGAAGAAATTTCTTCTTCCATTTAAACTTCAAAATTCTTTGGCATATTCACAAGAACCTGTCACTGCCCTATCTTAAACCAATTTATTAATTTAATCTGTCCCACGGGAAGGAAGTGATTAACTTTCTGGTTTCATAAAAGAAGCATTGTTTTCATTACTGCATGTGACGAAGTACCTAACCGTGAACAAGCAGATGACACACATGGAGGGGTAACAGATTTCAGGATCAATAAGAACGAAGTATGTAATTATTCATGACACAGAATTTTAGTGCTGATTACTGCTGAGGAAAGTGTCCCTAGCAACCAATGGAGATGTTTCCCATGACTTCTGATATGATAGGACACTGCTTCTAGAAATTCTTCAGTGATTTTTGTAGCACATTTTTTGGTCCATAAAAAGTTCATCGTGTGTTTCTGACCTACAATCATTTTGAACCCTCTTGCATCCACAACTATAAGTGAGTTTCATTTTATACCCAGTTATTTTTTTATGCACAGAGATTGTGTTATTGCTTTTCATTGTGTTTACTCACATAGATATACTTTGTTGTCTTGGGATGGGGGAGTCTTAATATCTTACCATGCGAAATGAAAAATGAAAGTTTATTGACATAATGACCTGGAACCTTTGAAGTACATCATGAAAGTTTTTAAATGATTCTCTCAGCTCCTTTAAACCTGTGAATAATGTATCTTGGTTATAAAAATGTAAGACTCACTACATGGTAAATACCAGTAAAATAATGTGTAAAGTTATATGGTATTAACAGTGTAATACTCACGACAGATTTGGTCGCTGACATTGCGGGAGGAAAGGAAGCTGATGGTGTTTGAGAACATGGTGTTGAGGAGAATATTTTGACCTAAGGGGGACGAGGTAACGGGATAATGGAGGAGATTGCATAACAAGGAGCTAAATGATTTGTACTCCTCACCCAATATTGTGCGGGTGATAAAATCGAGAAGAATGAGATGGGCTGGGCATGTGGCGCATATGGGTGAGGAGAGGG
>Ga0123354_10008243_pt1 | contig 15824 bp, 11 predicted proteins | sample TergutLab28metaG_2_FD_97872 | JGI IMG/M metagenome (GOLD analysis project Ga0123354, IMG submission 97872) | Labiotermes labralis P4 segment gut microbial communities from Petit-Saut dam, French Guiana - Lab288 P4 | ecosystem: Host-associated > Arthropoda: Insects > Digestive system > Gut ...
TATTTACTGCTCAACATGTTTCGGATGTTAATACATCCATCCTCAGGAGCTTGCGACTTATTTGTTGAGTTATTTCATGGGTTGTATTGCTCTGGTTCGATGCGTGTTGGTGTTACGGTGTGGCTGTATACAGGCTGAAGCACTAGTGCTTCAGCCTGCATCCAGATACCACACCACCCCAGCCGAACCACAACGTAACATCAACACACATCGAACCAGAGCAATACAACCCATGAAATAACTCAACAAATAAGTTGCAAGCTCCTGAGGATGGACGCATTAACATCCGAATCATGTTGAGCATTAAATAATGAAATAAAAAAGCAAGTGACATCAAGTTGGTCTCGCTTTATTCAACTATCAAGATGATGCACGGTCCAATAAACATAATTCCTATTGTTATTATCGGGTGTCATTTTATTCTCGTACATTCTGCAGAAGCCACTACTTCACACAGATTTGCACATTTTTCGAAGAATTTTTTTTTTTTTACCGGGCACAATTTTAGACCCACAAAATAAGTTACTTTTAAGGGACAAATTTCTGTGTCCGTAATATTTACATAAAATGTGAGTAAATAAATAAGACAAGCAATGTACGTTTAACGTCGTATTGAGGCGCTTTCTTCCAACCATTGCCTTAGTGGAAAAGCAGTAAGTGTTACTTATTTTGAGTGTGTGTTTGTAGCGTTAAGTATTCAGCATGCTTGGGCGTTTGTAATATTCCTATATTGCCCTAATCCCCTCTAAATTATTTTTCCACCTTACGTCACAAAAGGCACGATTTTCGTAAAAAAAGTTACTGAACGTAAAATTTGTTTTGTGATTTCTCTACAACTTTGTCTGAAATATTTCTAATTATAAGAAGAGTTGAGCGAGATATTATTATAAATGTCCATACGTCTTCATGTAAAAGACCCGCTATTCTTGTCATATTTGACTGAAAATTGAATTTTCTCGACAGGTTTTAGCAAAATACCCAAGTTTCAAATTTCGTGAAAATCTGTCGAGTTGGAGACGAGTTGTTCCATGCGGACGGGCGAATGGACGGAGAGATGGACACACAGACATGATGAAGACGATAGTCGCTTTTCGCCATTTCGCGAAAGCTCCTAAAAACGAAATTTTTGACGGTTTATGATCACAATACATTCACACCACATTTAGTTAGGTGTGATCATATTTCTTCTGGCAGTTGGACCAGGAGACAGTTTGTGCAGTTGTCTAGCGAACATATACTCGTATTCTTTTCGTAAGAAATTATTTAAAGCTAAAAATTAATTAGAATGAATAGTTTTGTAATCGTGAGGTCAGTAAGGTCCAGATATACTTCCTGCGGCCCGAGAAAGAGTGAAAGGGTGCCAGGTGTGTGAGATTCATTAGACGGGCTTCGTAAATGGTATTTAAGGTTGATTAACAAAGTGTACTGAATTTTCTGTGCGTATGTTAGCTACCCAGCTGCTATTAGACTATCTGTTGAATGACGGTCATCTGAACACTGTGTTAGAGATGTGTTCACCTCCAAGGGAAGGTTTTAGAAATGGATTAATATTCCAGGAAATAGCGCAGTTTATAGCAAGGCAAAAGGACCCCATAACAATACACGGAGACAAGATTAATGTTGATAAATTTCGGAGAGAAGTTCTCGACTCTATTCCCGAGAATATTCTCTGACCCGAGAATTTCTGAGAATTTTGTTTTTCCCTATCAGAAAGCACGTAACGACGAAACCGCAACACATTATTGCGCTTGTTACTGTTATTCTCTGTAAATATTCTTTTTTTCTTGATGGGTTGTGAGTAAAATAAAAAGATGTAGATAAAAGTACAAAGTATCGAAGAAGAAGAAGAAGAAGAAGAAGAAAACGACGAATAAATTCGGTATACTGTAGTCATCATGTTCATTTTGTTTAGTTGTTATATTCATCAGTTTTTCACTGTTGAATTGTATAGAAATGCAGCCATATTTCAGTATATTTCAGAAGGAAGAAGAATGTAACTATTTTTCAAACCTACCACGTGTCGTCTGTGTTGTAGTTGCGTCATTTTTTTCAGACTCTTCATCACTGTCCTTTCCTTACCCTTCCTGTTCCTGACCCCCTTCTGTCGTCGAGCGATGTCTAATGTGTGTGAACGGACTGTGAGTTACCAGCTTTTCTTAAAAGTTTCGCTTTTTGAGCTATGTGTTTAAGGCATCTTGTCAGGTCTTATTAAGCTCATATGTTTATTCCGGCTGGCCATATGTAAGATTCTGTGTGTAATGAAACTGCTTTCCGCAGGTGCTGAAGTGGGAGGCCTACTTAGTATCGAAACTGCAACTTTTGCTAATTTTGAATCATTGCACACTCCTTCCCACGAAACAGTTGCGCCAGTCCCAGAGGCAGTTTTCATTACAACAGCTTTTCCGAAAAAACCTACTTTGCTGCGATATTCTGCGAGTTCTTATCACTTAGCTAAATGTTCAATAGCAAAATTTTTTTTGCTACTTTATCGATGAATTTTTTATTTTGAATTTGCTCCTCCCTACTCAGGTAGTGAGCATTGATTTCCGGATCAAGGATATATTCCGTATATTAAATGTCTTTCGATACCATATCCTTTCGTTTAGTGAGACACTTCATAAATATTTGATCCTTTGCTGTCAGAAGGCATTCTGGAAGTCACCTGTAAAATGGCCATTACGTTCTTTGAAGCTGTTTTGTACACTGTTTATTTCAGCCTTGTCGGATTCAGGGAGAAAAGGCCACTTGGCAAATGGATGTATCAGCTCACGGTGTTCTGCATGTACATCCGAAATATATCGTCATATAAAACGGAACTTCCTATACGTTTGCTTAAGTTCGTCTCTTCATTATTTTCAAGGCGTTCCAGAATATTTTAAGATTTCCGAAGTCTGTTCAAACAATGTAAGACTGAACCCCAACTAGTGGGCACCGGAATGTTTAGACAGTGAAACTTTCCCATCTCTTATTTTCGTTGTTACACCGTGCGTGTTGTTGAGTTACTCAATTATTATACCAACTACTGCACATACATAAAATTTATAAAATTTACACATTAAAACATTAAAAACGCTCCGACATGTTTCGATCCTAAGACCATCATCAGGGAGCTATATATTCCTTGCTAAATTCACACTAAAAAGAGTCGCAGATTAATTTCGTTGTACAAGTTGTGTGTTGTGGCAGCATGCCATGTTGTGTAATGTTATGTTGCGAAGAGTGCCTTGCTATGGATGTTCATTCTGTGCTTCGTTGCGTGATACGCAACGAAGCACAGAATGCACATCCGTAGTAGGGCACTCTTCGCAACATAACATTACACAACACGGCATGCTGCCACAATACCCACCTGGTACAGCGAAATTAATGTTAATTTTTATAGTAACTTTAGCAAGGACGATATGGATCCCTGATGATGGTCCTAGGACCGAAACATTTAGGAACGTTTTTAATGTTTTAATGTGTAAATTTTATAAATTTTATATATGTGCAGTGGTTGTTATAATAACTGAGTAATTTCCCATCTCTTTCTGAAGCTGTATACAGCAGGCCTTCAATTTGCGACTTTTTGATTTCTTTAACATTGCACGAGCAAGTGTCTTGTCTCCAGCTGAATTCAGTTTAGTTATGTCACCAATTATCAGATGCAGTTTGTGCGCTGCGCAAGTATAAACAGCCATATGACTGTATTTTTCTTCAAATATCGACAATGTTTTCACCATTACTGAATCATTATCGGTAACAGAGACTAAATTTTTCGATTCCTATTTCTGTCATTACGTCCTACATTGCGGTTGCCATACATACGGCAGTGTAACGTTATGCTTTACGTTCCATTGTCTTGAAAAAATGGCTCAGGGGATATTACAACGAAATTCCGTACTGATTCATTCCTTTGGTCGATCCACGCGTAAGTGTGAAGTGTAAGTACAGGTGTCTTGGCCAGGTTTTTTTTTGACTTGCCCTTCAACACGTTGGAACTCTTTTTCCAAGACCTTGTTAGGCAGTGTGGACCGTGAGGTAACTTATAACTGAGCGTAGTTTTAAAACACTTTATTATCCTACAGATGCAAAAGTATAAAATTCTTAGATAAAATTAGAATTATTATAAAATATTTAAATAATTAAAATTGCTCCAACATGTCTCGGATCCCTTGTGATCCGAGACATGTTGGAACAATTTTAAATATTTTATAATAAATCTAATTGTATCTACGAATTATATATTTGTGCAACTGTTGGATAATAAAGTGTTTTAATGTCATTGATGCACGGTACAATCATGAAGATGGCAGTCGTTTCGTTATGAACGTCATCACATCTTCACTTTCAACAAGGGAGAGAGGCGATCCTGAACAAAATATGGCTGTCGCCAAGAGTTCGTCTAGCTGGAGGTTTGTAGTTTGTTTGATTGATTGATTCGAAGTAACAATCTAAATTTCGTATCAAATTTGACGATTTTTCCGTCTGTAAGGCATACTGAGGCTGTTGAAAGGTACATATTCGTACATGGATTGCACTACTCACCTTCACTTCCCACAGAAGTTGATGGCTCGCTTTCTGCTTCACTTCTGGCACGTAAGGCAGTTTCAGTTCTTACTTTAATGTAGCTAGCAGCCTTTGAGCAGCTGGTAAGACTTTTGTCATTCTCATTGTGTTTTACATGTATTCTGTCGCGCTGTGCAGTACACGTCAGGGAAAACAATGACATATTCACTACCACGCATTCAAGGGAAACCAGCAGCTTTTGTGTCAAGTTTTCCGAAAGCAAAGAAATGTCGCCAATGTACGTACCCTCAAATATTTCTATAAGAAGTGCAAGGTGAAATAAAAGCGATGATTTTTTGACTATGTATCTGCATCAGGGGGCCAGACAAAGCACATAACAAAAAAATAGTAGTTCCAACATCCGACGCCCTAGTGCTACCGCCTTCTGTCCACTACTCTAATCGCATGGCAATCGCATCCCACAGTTGTTCCCTCAGGACTGGACAGGATCTTCATGAACAGTCGATTTACCCGACATAATGCAAGTAGCTACGCTATTACCCTAGCCCTAGAAAATTAAGAATTCGGCAGGTGCACCTGAGATGTGGACAGATTGACACTTTAAAATTTGAAGGGAGTTCCAGGGTTTTACTTGGCCCTGAAAAGACCTTCATAGTTTTAAAGTGTTCAGGACGTTTCAAGTTTTCGTTTCTGTGAAAATTCTCAATTATTCGCGGATAATTATCTTTCGGGGAATATTATCAGGTTATTCTGGTCCTCGGGAGAATATTCTCAACTCATCTCCAGACAAGATGTCTTTAAAGTGAGTGTAAACAAAATTATCACAATCCCATTAATTTTAATCAGCCGTACAATTGTTATTATGTAGGCATGCGTACGTACAAACATTGTCGATATAGGAACATGTACGTTTCTTTAATGCAAAACGTCTAGACCAGCTGTGAAGCTGACCCTGCTTCCTATTCAATGAGTGCGGGGGTTCTTAGCGCAGGGGTGAATAGTCCTGAGCGTAAAGTTTTCCAGTTACGATCATTAGTGCGGAGGTAAAGAATGAGTGGAGCTATACCTCCCATCCTCCATGTGCCTTTATGGTGTCCGTAAGGACAGCTTCACTTCGAATTATTACGAAATTTTTCTTTTTGTTGGTATATCTGACGTTTTTGGAAAAAAACATTACGGTTACATGCTTCTACTTTTGAGTGAAGTTTGTCGACATGAATAAATCCGATAAAAAGCGCTGCTAACCGTACCATACCTTTGAAGTTAACAGACATGCGTTTTGCTACAGAGCGTCTTTGTGGGTTTTCTGTGTGACGTATAATAAACAGCGCTGTTGTCTCTATCCGAAACTGTAAGATTGGTCGTTGCAATGGACGCGCAGTGCATTGTCTGACAGACGGAAACTGATTATTTAAATATCTTTTAGATGAGCTCCATTCTTGAAAGTGTTAGCAAACTGAAAATATTCTGAAGTTGTTACATTTGTTGTGAGAGAGGACTGTTTAAATTTTACAGACTTACAATAAACATTGCAGCATCTGGTACATACCTTCTTGATCATTTAAAAATGGGGTTCTTGTTATAGAATTGGTAATTTTCATATAAAACCTGCCGTTTTGTGTCAGTTTGAAGGACGTATCTTCTTTTTGTTGACAGACTTGTGAAATAAAATACAAGTGCTTTTCCCCAACCACTCTCCCTTTTACGACAGTCCTGAATCTGTCTGTACTCCTATGTTCCTACTTTTATTTGTTTCTTTGCTTTTTTCTCAAACAGTTTTTCATTTCTCTCTGTGATATGAGCACGGCTCCCTCTTTGATAGCAGCAGAATTCGACAAAGAGAGGAACATCTCTACGGCCTTACCGTCTCTGGCAGCATGGTTCGAAACGTGAGAAAGAAAACAGACAAGAAGGACGGGAAACAAGGAATAGAGTAGATGGAATGAAAGACGTACATAGTATCTGATGAGAGAATTAGAACTGAAAGTGGCGTAGGATGGCTCTTGAGTTTGGAACAGAAAAGAGGAAGGTCGCAGCAAATGGTACAGTGTCAGTAATGAAGTTTTGTGATTATTTTCATATCGCGGTAATGTTAGTGTCACTGTTTATTCAGTAGAACTTAAAAATCTTCGAATAGGAAATGTAATAGAATCAAGGCGGTAGAGACGCTAGGGTCATATTGTATACAATATTACGTGCATACCTTCCTCTGCGTAGAAATATATGTGGTTTCTTTGTGGTTTATTTACCGACGCTGTCATTGGCGAATAATTGTAGGGTAGTGCTCCGCAAGGAAAATTGAAGTCATATGGATAAAACTCTGTTAGAGCCTGATAAGACAGCCTAGTGTCACTTTCTTTGCGTGGCACTTCCGAGGAGAACCAAGAATGCCATGCTGTGGACAGGTGGTCATACAACAGCTATTTGAAACAAAGACTTGTCTAATACGGAGCAGGTACCTTCATGACTGGGGACCGCAGTAGCAGAGTGGTTAAGGTGATGTGCTACAAATCGGAAGGTCGCTGCTTCGATCCCAACTGGTGTCATTGGAATTTTTCATTGATATAAAATCCTTCCGATCGCACTATGGTCCTGGGGTCGACTCAGCCCCTAACATAAATGAGTACCAGGAGCATTTCCTGGGGGTAAAGGCGGCCGGTGCTTAAGGCTGACAACCTTACCAGAATCCTGTGCTTTTGTCATGAAATCTGGGAAATGTAACTTACTGGAACCCTCTGGGCCACTCCAGGCCTGAAACGGGACTGTTTTATCTTTTACCCTCATGACCCGATACAAATACTTCTTATATAAGCGTGACATTATTATGTATCGTAGTACAAGCATATCATTACATAATTTAGTCCCCGTGTCGTATATTTGTGAATTGAATGAGGAACACGGTCCTGTTCCGTAGTGGAGAGGCGACCGTTAGAAATAAAATAACTGAGGAAGTTTATGACGAGAATTAGAAAATTGCTCAGTTCGAATCTCGGATAGTGAATAATGTTGACTGAGAATTTTTGTGATTTTCTTCACCCCGTCAGTGAATATGCAGGGATGAAACTAAAGACAGACCACAACTGAAATAACTTGAAATGCCAACTTGATGCAACAAGGTAATTTTATTAACGAATTATTAGCTCGACATGTTTCGGCTACATACGGCCGTCATCAGGAGCACTAGATGTTGAGTTGCAGCATACGGCTTTCTGTCGCAGCGTCTCTCAAGACCAACACCCATCCATAAACTCGGTGCAGAAAACCATATGCTGCAACACAACATCCAGTGCTCCTGATGATGGCCGTATGTACCCGAAACATGTCGAGCTAAGACTACATCAATAAAATTTCCTTGCTGCATCAAGTTGGCATTTCAAATTATTTCATGAGGAAGTTGCACAGTCATAAAACCCTCAAGTTTCACAGACCACAACTGTTTTCTTAAACAAACTGTGAATTTACCGTATATTCTCGAATCTAATCCGCATCCGAATCTAATCCGCACTAGTTTTTGCCGATTTCTTAAACGAAAAAAATATTAGTTCGCTGTTCTAATCCGCACCTTTCCTTCAACCGCCTCTTGCGTACAAGACAGACTGATTGAATAATATTGGATGTTACCAATGCTTTAACCGTTACCCGACTAACGCGCCGTGTGTGAAGTGGCCACTTAACTGCCAGCGGTACAAACGCACCACAGCTGATGACAGTGACTGGGTGACGGATAACGATTCAGTTATGAGTGATGACGGCGAGTCTGATGAATAATAAATTATAAATATTACATAATATATATTATAAATAATAAATAAAATAATAAATTACTGTGTTGTATTGTTCTTACGGCACGTATAGCAGTTCTGTCATTTTTCCAAAATCCAGCTCACGACCGCGAATCTAATTCGCACGCGATTCTAATCCACATATAATTTTTTAGCCTTCTGAAACTGTAAAAATGATGCGGATTAGATTCGAGAATATACGGTATTATTTAGCAATGGGTCTGACATGCGACTCTAAATACTCTGGCTATTGGCAGATTTGTTAAGTAAATTTGTATAAATGCATAAATAAATGGCAATCTCTAATGTTTTAAAACCCACAGCGTCTAATGTCTTCGGTTCATGTTGACCAGTTTCTCCGACTGTACCAACTAGCTAGGTACGAAAGAGCTTCGCTGCGGCCTGGAGATTCCCTTGGGTCCAGTCAGTGTTATGGACATTGACCAGGGAATTAGAACTGCCCCCTCCCCTACCCGCACCCTTCTCTCTCATCCCAGCCCAGCTGTTAACTCATCCCACCCAAAGCAACACATTTCCCGACTCTAATATAGCCATTGCAACAATGAAGGGATTTTTTAACCCCAGTGTGCGAGCGTGTAATTGCTTTGTGGCATTCAGAGCTAGCTCAGTTATACTATGCATTGCTCCCTACAGAGTAGACATTCCAGTAATACACACTACAGTACACTGTAGGGTTGACCAAAAATTCAGGAAATGGAAACAACCCACTTTCAGGGTAATACTGATTATTTATTCGAAAGTCGGATGTCATTATATACGTGATGTTAGATGAGTCTGCTGATTGGAATTGTGATATAGAAGAAATGAAACGGAATGTTGCAATTGTGTGAAATTCTCAACAAAATATTCGAAATGTGTTGCAAATTGCAACGTACAATAATATATTTCCCTTGTTTTGTTAAGAGGAGCTAACTGCCTCTTTGAGTTATGTGTAGCGGATCATTTAACTCTTATCCTGCTAAGGTGGAGAATATGGTGAGTTCCTAACAATGCCAACAAATGGCATGTGGGATTTAATTCGGCATTTACATGGTTAACTAACTGTCCTTATGATATGTAATAGATGCCAACTCACTCTTCAAGAATAACCAAGATAGGTGGGCGATATCCTACATCTCAAAGAATTTATCATATGTAAAACGGTCCCACCTTCTTGCTTCTCGTGCAGAATTGATATTTTGTGGGGTTTTCCCTTTTTACGAAATAGATGCGAGTATTGACAGCCATATTTATCATCTCTCATGTAACCAACCATTCTTTTCTTCTCTCACAGCAACGTATTCTGACACTTGTCCCTTACAAAATGCAATACGTATTTCGTGTTTATATCTCGAGATACGATCGGGTGAACAGATTGGATCGTTCATGTGAAAATAAGTTTTTTAGAATTTATGATAATTATTTTGTCTGAAAATTATCATTTGCCACTTCCTGTTCGCTGGTTTATCGCATTAATGTACACCACTCTCTGGACTGCCCACACGTGCAGCTTATAGCGAATGTAGTGGCGAAGTATAGTTGTCAGATAAAATACTGATCAGCTGTAATTTACACACACTCTGGATTCAGAACGGGAGACAAGGACTTTTGTATTATGGATAGAGACACTTGATATATCCACTGTGCTTTGAAGGCAGGTGCCGTTGTGTTACAGTTTCACGAACCCCCTTATAGTGCCGCGGTCATGGAAGAGTAGAGCTATACCTCTACCCACCCTCTGGGCCACACCGGGCCTGTAACGGGAACGCTTTTTATTGGTTGTAGCGTTTTAAATTTGTGAAGTACGAAATTATTATATATATGTATATACGAGTATATGTAAAATGCATGTGGGAACTGCTATTTATTTTCCTTATTGCTAAATATTAAGTCTACTGCCACCGGGTGCCAACCCAATTGCAGTTAACAAATACATCAATATCAAATCAATACAATAAATAATGGCAGAGGTGAGAGGACTTGTTGATCAATGTGACGTTCATTACAGTGGGACACTGCAGTAATGGTATTCCGTATGTCTGCAGACATGACGGAAGGATGTGGCCTACAAATTTTGGAAAACGCTGGAAACGTGTTCTTGGAGAGAAACGGTGATGACATGAACGTTATCATACTGTCGCATTATTCGTTGAACATCATGACATGAACCAACGTTTGAACTGCCTTTCTGCAGGGTTACAGTCAGTTGACACCACAGACGATACCCTTCCTCTTTCGCCGAAGGGCATGCGAGTGAAAACCAGTGCGAGTAATGAACAAAACGGACTTCGTAACAAAGATTGGAAGAAAGTGAGCATAGGAAGAGATGAAGAAAAGTAAAAAATGGTAGGCGGGGAGGAGAAGGAGGAGGAGGAAGAAGAAACGCAGGTGAATAAATATGTTAGCAAAGTACAATGAAAATGGGACTAAGAAATTACAGAATGTGAGGCAAACACGAAAAAAAAATAGGAAAAAAATCGGGAGCAAAAGAATTATTAATAAAGTGAAGAAATAAATAATCCGACGCTTGAAGCACAAACTATTTGAAGCGAATGATATTGGGGAGGGGGGGGGACAGAAGGCGTAAGTAATTTAAGAGAGCAGATGAATTTCATTGAGACCGGTTGGGAAGGCATTGGAGCAGAAGAAGTAACAGCCTGCAGTGGAAAAACGAAGAGCCTAAAGGCTGGTTAGAGCGATTTTAAAGTGTAAAAACTGAAATCTTTTTCTTTAGTTATGTTTCCAGTGACGCAACTTTAACGTACATTTTGAAGTGCATAATTCTTGAAATAAGATTAGCACAGGTGAATTAGTCTACTGGAAGAGACTTTTCTTGGATGAATGCTGTTCAGGAGTAGCGCTCTCTGACGACCTGTATGTTGCAGGAAGAATAGCCGTATGGCGGGCGAGGCACTGCTTTGTGTTGGACTTCTGATACGTAGCAGTAATACCAGTCGGTTCTCAATAGGCAGCAGTGAACTGCCGAATAAGCTTAAAAACAATATTCTCAAAGGTCTCAAAAAAGGTACTACACAGGATGCCGATTCTCTGATGCTTCTATTTACTGCTGCAGCTGTACGCAGAAACTAGCAGACGTAGGCCGAGGAAAATGCTGTGGTGTCTTTCTCTAATATCCAAAAGATGATAGCGAAGGCCTTGTATGGGCGCCGTTTCTGTCAGAATGCTGGTCGCGTATTGCAGTTCTTGATATGTTTACGTAACACAGTAAAAAAGAAAAATCCCACAGGCCGCGCGGTCTAAGGTGTGGGTCTGCGGGCTCTAGCGTACTGGGATTGTGGGTTCGAATATCGCTGGAGGCATGCATATCACTTGTAAATGGTGTGTGTTGTTAGGTAGAGGTCTGTGCGACGGGCAGAGCACACGTACTGAGAAATCTCACCGAGTGTAATGTGTCTGAGTGTGATTGTGAAACCTTGACGATAAGACCTGAGTTTTACTAGGGCTGTCGAACCATGGAAAATAAACAGTATTTTTTCACCAGTACTCCATACTGTTTTCGTCGTTTTGAGTGTTTCACAGGAGGCCAAACGTGCAAGGCCTGGGAAACTTCTAATAAAGTGACGTTCTCTAAAAACAAGGGCAGGCAGTGTACATATAACGATACGTTGAGGCGCGTTCATGCAACCAATGTGGCAGTGGAAAAGCAATAAATATTATATATTACGTATGTGTGTGTGTGTAGCCTTAACTATTCAGCGTGCAGTGCGCATGCGCCGTATTGTCATCTGTGACCTGTCTGGTTCAACCATTTTTTCCAACACTATCTCATAAACGACACGATTTACGGAAAGAAAGTTACTGAACCCAAAATATGTGTTTGGGTTTCTTTAAAACCTTGTCCGAGGCATGCTGCATTCTGTGATGCATTCAGTGACATATATCACAAGTATTCGTGGGACGTCTTGTCACGTCTTAACGAAACTTTAATTCTCAAAAGATGTTGGAAAAGTACTCAAATGTCAAATTTCATGAATATCTGTCCAGTGGGAGCTAAGGTTGTGCATGTGGAGAGGAGGACAGGCGGAAAGACTGGCATGACGAAGCCAATAGTCGCTTGTCGCAATTTTGTGATCGCCCGTAAATAAGTTCCTTTTCATAGTCTATGTTTTGTATATTGTACACACACACACACACACACAATCACACATACATACATACACACACACACACACACACACACACACACATAAACACACACACACATACACTTAATACCAACAAATTTGGTGACTTTCAAGCAATGACAGACATGCACGCTCGTCAAAAAGGCGCTGCAACACGGTACAGCACTCATTTTCATTACATAGACAGGGTCTGCTTTCAGCCCCAGAAGGGTCTCGGTGCCAAGACGGAATCCCTGACTGTCACTCACAACATGACTTTGAATCTTACTCATAGTCCATTCATACAGAAGATCCTGCGACCGACCAAATCCGTCCAGTTAGGACACGGTTGTGTGCAGCCCTCAAGCAAATTCCGAGTTGTTCCTCCAAAGCCACGTTGCTCTGCCTCCTTCCGCTGTTAACACAATCTTCGCCTTCTTGCAGCTTCGTCAGGTGTTTAACAAATATCAGCCTTAATTCAGTACAGACTGTTCACTTTGTTTCCAGCGCTGCATAACTACAGAAAACTCGAATTCGCAAAACTTTATCTTCACTTATCACCGCTTTTCCTTGAGTGAAACTTGTCTGTATCAGCAGGGCACTGACCCTCTTCGGGAACCTCCAAAGTCGCAAAACGTCTGTCAGTTTCCCCATAATAAATGTACAGTATCTCTCTTCTATCACTTTCTCCTATTCAACCCTCATTTTCTCGACTTCGTGCCTTAACAGAAGGACAAGTGTGTAGTGCCCGGGAACCCCGAGAGTTTTAAAGTCTTCTGTAAGAAATGTATTCTCATAAACCTTACCCCAATTATTTTTTCTTCAGTCTTCAATCTATTACATGTACGTCTCACCTGTATTTTTTTTAAAAAATATTAAAACAATAATAGAAGGGGTATGGTGGATACTTCCGCCAAACTGAAGTCTAGGGGCCCAGTGTTTGGCACTTTTATTGTTCTAAGGGTCTCGGTTTCAATTCTTTGCAAGGAGTTATGCTTTTATTAAGCTTCTTTGTGGTTTTATTATTCCTGCAAAGACTGTGTTAGAACCTAGACATACACGAACCATTTATTCCATAACTTTGCAATTATTTATTCATAATTGACGTTTCGTTGTAATGTTACGTAATCAGCGCAGATGTAAAGGCACTGTTGAGTACCGTCAGAATCATTTACCTTTGCAACGTGGGGCGTATAATCGTTTACAAGGTCTAGTTTTTCGTGCATTACGTAGATTGATGTGTCTTGATGTTAGATCTTGTGTTTCGTAGTCCGTGGACACCCCTGACCGTCAGGGACGTTCCTCAAACACGGGTCCAATTACAAGTCGATCGCAATGGAATCACTGTCACTGGTTTTCGCCGGTGATTTAATTTAATTTGATTTTGTAACAAATTTCCCACAAGTGAAATGTGATCAGCTAACACAGATGCGTTCACACGTAACATGCTGGCACTTCGGTAGTGCCCCCATACTGCTCGTTTTTGTGCGAATTAGGGCCTCTTTTTGTTCTAGAGGAGGAAATGCGAAAATTGGCGTATAAATATTTTATTGTCATAATATATGAGGTTCCGTTACGTATGAAGAGTTACTTTCACATGCCATTGTATGTATTCTGTCTTATTCCATACAACAGATTAATGTAAATGTTGATTGTAGCGCCTGATAGCTACACGATTAGAAGAACCTCTCGGTGCTGTAACATATGAAATGATGATGATGATGATGATAATAATAATACGATTCATTGGCATTTATTAACGGGCAGGCTTAACAGCACAAGTGCTAATTATGAAGCCAAAACATATGACAAATACAATAAAAAATAGTGCAAATACATAAAATAATATTAAATGTGTTTCGTTTCGGCATATGGACATATATGGACATATATGGACATATATGGACATATATGGACATATATGGACATATATGGTAGTGGGGTTATAACGCCACTCATTCTTGATCTCAGCACGTGATAGAAGTGACAGATTAATTTGATTCCCGGCGAAGGACCCCACGTGCCCCTTGACTAGGAGGGTGGGTGGGTTTCAGAGCCCGTTTGGAGCATTTGGAAAAAAAAATAAATGTCTTTTATCCCTGCCAGTAAGCGAACTTCAATGACTTAGTTGTCCGATTTGTGGTCTAGTTTCTTTATAGACTACGTTATCTGGACTCCAAAAACAACAACAGCAACAACACTAATAATAGACGTGTAAATGAAAGGTATTAAAAACGTGTGTTGCTGTGAAGGAGGCAGGTTTACATATTCAAAAAAAGCTGTAAATTGTTTTTGGAAGTGAATTTTTTTTTGTGATTAGTCTGAAATTTATTTAGAAAAGTAACGATTTTAAATGAGTCCTTTATACCCACGACATGGTGCATCCTCAGATTGGGGGGGATATATATAATAACCTGCGAACGAATTCAGTAGCCAGTCACAGACAGCCGATAGTAGGTAGTCCTCTTTCAGCTACGTATAAAGAAGTGCTATAACTTGTGCAAGTTTGAGCTTCTCGCAGTGGTACAGATGAAGTCCCCAATATTCTGGATTATGACGTCTTGTAGACTTGTACATTTTTCCCAAGTTTCGGGAAGCTAGCTGCTTCCGTAAGATCGGATTAGTTCAAGGAGGCTAAACGCTCGCAATAGAATAATGTTGCAAACGTTTAGGCATTTACTGTAAGTAACTAGGATTGTCAGGATCAGCTGAAAGTAGTGACGGATTTTTGTGAACACGGGTGGTGCATCTTCGAGTTTCGTGAATTACGGTGAATAAATTGAGGAGGTGGACAGCTGTTGCCTTTTGATGAAAGAGTCTGTTTTACGGAATAAACTGGCTACATAAGAGTAAACATGCCATAATTATTCAAAGTTCTGTCATTTGGAGCATATGTGTCGAACAATTCACTGTGAGCAAGCATGTATCAGTCATCATTGTGACGGATAATGAGCCAAGCCGCCAGGAATTTTCGTCGTTGTTTCCACACCGTCTCGACGACTCAGTCAACTGAATATTCAGTTGTTAATGGTAATTTGTTCAGGGGATAAACCAGTCAAAGCGTGATGCTGAGTGCTTGTCTCTATCCAGTATCAAGGTTAAGATGTATAGGGAATTCGGTCTTTTCTCCGTACGCCTTCCAGCTGTGGTGTTTCAGCTCAAGGACAAATTACATTTGCCTTATTCACGCAATATTTTTTATCTCACAATTATACTGCTGGTTTAAAATTAAGCATATTACTGATAGATGTGGTGTAATGGTTGATTCCAGCAGCTACTCAATAGGCACACTAAAACTAAACTCCGTGGCCTTAGTCCGCACGCGAACTATACCGACAGAGCGGCCGCCGCCGGTCGGCGAAGTTAGTGCCAACTTTTGCGGATAGAGGGGTGTCACGTGGTCAGCGCA
>Ga0123354_10008244_pt1 | contig 15823 bp, 5 predicted proteins | sample TergutLab28metaG_2_FD_97872 | JGI IMG/M metagenome (GOLD analysis project Ga0123354, IMG submission 97872) | Labiotermes labralis P4 segment gut microbial communities from Petit-Saut dam, French Guiana - Lab288 P4 | ecosystem: Host-associated > Arthropoda: Insects > Digestive system > Gut ...
GGAAGGGGCTTGATGCAGTTAGAAGCAGCCCACGCAGTAGAAATTACAAAATTGGTGGAATATGTAGATAGGAAGGAAGACCCACTAATACAGGTTGTCAGAACACACCAACACATCACCGACTCAGCAGTGTTACAGGCAGCTAGATGCCTGAAGACAGAAGTACAGAAAGAAACAAGAAAAATGAAGGACAGCATAGCGGAGAAAACAAAAGAAAGATGGCACAGGAAGAGGATGCATGGACAATTGCCACGTAACTTAGACGAAAAGCTGGTGGATATTGAACAGTCATATCGCTGGCTAAAATCTGGCGACATTAAGGGAGAAACAGAAAGTACATTAGTGGCAGCCCAAGACCAAGAAATTAGTACAAACTATTTGAAGAATAACATTTTGAAGAAAGAAATTGAGAGTAAATGCCGGTTATGTAAGCATCATGAAGAAACTATTGATCACTTAACCTCAGGATGCCCCATTTTGGCAAAGAACGAATATTTAATGAGGCACGATAAAGTCTGTACACATTTGCACTACTCAATATGCAAAGCCTTAGGCATTGAAACCACAGACAAATGGTACACACACACGCCCAAGCCAGTGTGTGAAGAGGGAGATGTCACAGTGTTGTGGAATAAAGCAGTACACACAGACACAGAAGTTACAGGAAATAGGCCAGATATAATAATTAAAATCAAAAAAGAGGAAACATGCATACCTGTAGATGTGGCAATACCCGCAGACAGAAATGTTGTGCAAAAGGAAGCGGAAAAGAAGTTAAAATACAAGAGTTTATGTATAGAGATACAGCGAATGTGGAACCAGAAATGTACGATTATGCAAGTAATAATTGGAGCCACTGGAATAGTAACGAGGAGCTTAAGGAAAAATTTAGAAACTGTAACAGGAAAACATTCGATCGAGTCACTACAAAAGACAGCTATGCTTGGAACATCACACATAATACGGAAAGTACTGCAGTGTGAAGCTTGAAGCCTGAGCGGTGGGGATCACCGCTGGTTCAAAAGACGTACCAGGCAGAAAAGGCCTGTGACAAGAAGCATCTACTCGTATATCGTATAATAATAATAATAATAATAAAGACCTTAAAATATACAGTGCATGTGAAATGTAAAAACAAAGGTGATAACAGTAATAATAGGGGCGATTGGGACCATTTCAAAGTCATTTAGAAAATACGTGAGCAACATACCAGGAAAACATAAGGTCAAGGAACTACAGAAAACAGCCATATTGGGCACTGCACACATACTTCGGAAAGTACTAATGTAAAAGTACAATAGATTCAACACGGGAACTAACGATATAAGCATCATGAATAGTTACAACAGAATAACTGCAACACTGTGTTCCTTAAGGACATAGTTTTTCTCAGGAATATAAATACCCTGCATAAAGGATATGATGATTATAATAATAATAATACATTATTACTAATACTCAGAAAATTGTTTGGGAAGGGGAAGGCTAAATTCAAACGCACCAAGCTGCCGGACTGCTGTACAAAAGATAGTGACACTCTGGGGTACACATAGATTGGGCAGTTTGTTGACCGGAGGAGAATCTATGAACCGACTCAACACGAATTCTACCCCAGTAACTAAGTTACTTAATATCTAGCCAGAACTGGAAGGCAGAGAAGAAGGGATCATAGAGCCCCAAGAGGATGGTGACCGGCTGTACAATGGCTGCACAACTGTACTAGGGACAATGCCGTATCTCACACGGTTAGCCGGCAGTTCCTCCTCTCTGCGAAGGTGTACTTTCCCACGCAGAGCAGACCATGTGGGATTTGTGGTGGATCAAACAGCACAAGACTCTTTTGCTGTTTTCAGATTTAGTTCCGTCAGCAGTCATTCAGTAATGCTCCACATTCATTCACACAGCGTTAAGAGATGTGAGTACATTAGACAGACAGCAGTACCGCAGAGATACGTATATTCTCACCCCACCGCAAAACATAAAGTAATAACACCAAGATTAATTCGGTTGAGTTGAAGCCTCAAGACTGAATGCCTCACTTTAACCAGGAGCCATACATAGTGTACTTGGAAACGATGGCAAATATATCATCTGTCTGCTCCAGGAATTGAATGCGTCACACAGCTCTATAAACATTTCTACTGTACGCCAAAGTGTTTTTTCGTCACCAGGTTTAAGCAAAAGCACATGCAAAGGTTCAAAAGATAAAGCTCTTTGATTGTGGGCTTTTCTTCCAAATTTTTCAAGCGGTCATTGTTGCCAGCTGTCTAGAAATAAGAATGGACAGTATTCAGTGGAAACCGAATAAGACGTGGAATATTGCAAGAGGCGAATACAATCAGATGTATAAATCCTGCATGGAACGAAATTCATGTTTCCAACAGCGATTGATCAGTGCAATGATTATATTTCTGCCATATCCGTCCCTCTTGATATACAATCAGATTTTTTACTTCAACCCTAACATTTCTTTCGTGCTGATACAAAAACCCATCCCCCTCTGCAAAGCAGACATGTAATATATGTGTTCATTTAGCGTTGAAAAGAAAATCGTAATTTAAAAAAAAGATGAAAAGAACGGTCAAAATTTCAAAATAAAATGTACATGGCTGTCTGTTAATATGCAGTATTATAGCTATGTATTAATGTTCTGATAGGACCTGCTAGTAAAATTTATAACCCCGAAGATGGAAGGAGGAGTCTACTCCGAAAAAATGTTTCTACCAAACCGGAAAATCGTCGAATAATAAAATACAGAAATTTTTATACCCATTGACATGATGTCCTCAAATATCACATAATTAACCTTTTGAAGCCTAATGTCAACTATAGTGGTCGTACCGCACCGCTAACCTCTAAAGTTACATTTTATATATTTATTCAACAAATATAGGTACTGAATATTTAAACATGGTATATATTCTCAGATTTTTTCTCTTCAAAATGCAGTTCGTTTCATAATTCTAAAGTATTTGGTTCCTGTATTATTCACATTTTATATACAGGGTGAGCTAAAATTAAAAAAATAATTCCGACGCCAAAAGGTTAAATATTCATTTTTTATCTTTCACCTAAAGCTGTTAAGAACACTAAATTAGGGACCTTAAAGTGGGTGGAACAAGAATCACGTATCAAAGAAACGACATAGGGAAAACAGTTTAACTGGAAAGGCAAGCGTATAGGTCATGTTGCAGGTAAAGAAAGGTTGTTGATTATGTGTCACACAAAGAAGAGGTGCACTAAATAATATATTTGACACTTAAGAGTATCAGCCGTGATAAATTTATAGTAGCTAGGAAATGAACAGAGTAGAAGTGTTTTGTGCAACCAGTAACGATTTTTAGGCGCGTTCCCAAAATTTCGAAAAGCGGCTATTAGATTCGTCATGTCTGTCCGTCCGTCTGTCAGTCCTTCCGCCCATCCTCATGGAACAACACGGCTCCCACTCAACGAAATTCATAAAATCAGATACCGAAATATTTTTTGAAAATCTGCCCATAAAGTTCAAGTTTCATTAAAATCTGACAAGAATAACGGGTACTTTACATGAAGACCGACACACATTTATGACCACATTTCTTCTAGAATGAGAAATGTTTCAGGCAAAAACTGCACACAAAATCAGAACACACATAGTTGAATAAAGAGAGACCAACTTGATGTCACTTGCTTTTTTATTTCATTATTTAATGCTCAACATGTTTCGGATGTTAATACATCCATCCTCAGGAGCTTGCGACTACTAGTGCTTCAGCCTGCATTCGGATACCACACCACACCACCCCAACCAAACCACACCGTAACACCAACACGCATCGAACCAGAGCAATACAACCCATGAAATAATTCAACCAATAAGTCGCAAGCTCCTGAGGATGGATGTATTAACATCCGAAACATGTTGAGCATCAAATAATGAAATAAAAAAGCAAGTGTCATCAAGTTGGTCTCTCTTCATTCAACTATCAAGATGATGCACGGTCCAATAGACATAAGATTCAGAACACACACTTTATTTTCGAAAACTTTGTTTTCCCCCGAAAATTGTGCCGTTTATGAGGTAATGTGAACCAATACCGTACAGCCTCACAGGCCGCAGAGTACTATAAGGCGCATGTGCATTACATGCTGTATACCCAAGGTTACAAACACAAACTCAGAATATGTGATACGCCCTACTTATTGCTTTACAACTGCAACAAAGTTTGCACGAACGCACCTCGGTGTTATGTAATATGTACATTGCCTGTCTTGTCTAAATTTCTCAAAATCAGGGAATTTTACCACTAGCTGCTGAGTAAGCACGAACTCTCCAAACAAAACTGTGCAGCGTTCAGGTAATCAGTTTCAACTAAACAGGTTATCGCAGGATCAGATGGCGGAGTGTTCACGAACTATTTTAGGGCGATTAGTGGGAAGGAGGCGGAGAATTTGTTGATTTTTATCCCGCTGTTCGCGTCATATAGAAACAAAAAAAAATTAGATATTCTCAGCCAATTAAGATAGTAAAATAGCCAAGACTTTAAACCGGTATTTCCCCTGTTACACTAACGCTTGACAAGCACTAATAATTTGAAACACGAAAATAAAATCCGTCATTCCAAAAGCCTTGTTATAATATCGCCCACGGTCTGACCACTTGTCTTGCCGGTAAGAGTGCTATGAAAACGTATAAGTGAAGTGATAACAACAGGAGAGAAACTAATTCCTCGAAGCAAATCCTTTCCCAGTACAACTTTTTCCTCGGTAAAAACTTTTATGGACCGATCCGGGATCGAAGCCAGCTCACCGCGCGAATATGGACCTTTTTCTTGCAACGGGTATTTAAAGGTTCAGTTTGTAACGCACTGCAGACACGCAGTCGAAAGTGGACCAGCGATCGTGTTAGTAGGTTCCTACTGCCGTCTACAGACAGAGAAACACGACGGTAGGATGTGTGATGACAATTTAGCTATACACTGAATACCTCCACAAATGCTGAGTTAGCCAATAATATTCGCTTTGTATTTTAATAGGGAAAGACCAAATGTATGCTTGACAATAATTTGGTTCTGAATATTTCCTTTCAAATCCCCAAAGTATAAAATTATAAATTGTTTTCGTTTATGTGTATTGGATTGAAATATCAAATTTACATCACTCATGACCATGCACTGAAGACTCCTTACGAGAAACAAAACCAAAAAGCGCATATATAAATATACAAATGTATTGTAGTACAAACAGCGTAGTCTCCTACATGTTTCGGCCACCTATAGTAGCCATCTTCAGTGGGTGTTCTTTGAAGAATATATTACGTAGAGCGTCAAAAAATTGCAAATATATAGTGTTAATACTCATTAAAATAATGGTAACTAACAAGTCCATTCTTTGGGAAAATTTAAGTTCTCACAGCAGAGTTAAAGAAAATTCGAGACTTCTGGTGCACAGTGCAATCTAGATTGGTAAACACTTACCAACGTCTCAGAAAAGTTCCCTGCTTTCATCTTCAACGTACTATACATGGAAAATGGACACAAAACAGTCACAGTAAAGTTTCAAGAGGATCTTGATTACTTTGCAATAGTCAGTTGTAATTTGACTTTTAACTTTACAGTATATAATCTATTTAACTGTACATGTAACCACAAATAAGAGCATTCAGTGGTCCACCACAGTACATACATCGACACACAGCACAGGAATACAACTCCCATAAAATGAAGACTACATTACTGACATAAATGTCTGTCTGCGACTACATTAATCTATATTCATATATTTTTGGTTAACATTTTGTTCCATAACATTGTATTTTAACTTCATATATACAAATCTTGGGCATTATTTATAATAGGTTAAATGCATCCCCCTGAAAACGACCCCTCTGAGGATGGTTTATAGGGCAGAAACACGTAGTTGGAGCATCACAAAGTAACGAATTGTTATTTATGGTTACGTGTAGTTATCTGGATTAAATGTTATGTAGTCAATCTGTTGAACGGAATATGGATGACGCGAGATTTGACTTTAAATGTTTGGCCTATTACACTCGGGTTAATCTAAAAGTGGAAATAAAAAATTCTTCCGAAACGTCTGTAATTATCTACCAAGTTACACGACCTCCTGTGCTACAAGCTTGAATCTTAAATTTTTTTGCATCTGTAAGAGCAATAGCTGAAATCCCTTCTAACTTATATGAAATTTTGATGTTTTGCTGACCGTGCATCTCAGTACAATATTAGTAATTGACCAACTTAATGCATAAATTCTTGTTTTATAATAAGTTTACTATATTCCTCTACATGTTTCCGGCACTATTGTGCTCATCATCAGGACGTAAAAATTGTATTATACAGTATCTGGTATCATCTCACCTGTAGGTGGCCGTCCGGTGCACATCGGACCGCCACCTACAGAGTGTGATGATAACAGATGCTGTGTAATACAATATTTACCTCCTGATGATGAGCACAATAGTGCCGGAACGTGTAGAGGAATATAATAAACTTATTATAAATAAGAATTTGTGCATTAAATTGGTCAATTACCAACATGATGTGCAATATGTGGGCACAGTAGAGAAGTGTCTGTGCTCGTGAGTGTTCTTTCTGATGTCGAATTTTATTCCTCTTACATTTAATGGTATCGACAACTACAGAAAATTGATTTTTTAAGTTATTCCACATTTTTCCACTTCCGAAGCCCTCTTTTCATATGCCGTGTTTTCTTATGCAGAAACCGAATAAGGTAACTATACACCGCACATTCGATCCGAATCATTGTGCAAGCAACTTCCTGCTGTCCTGTTTACCGATATTCTTGCTCTGCTCTCAGACTGACTCAACAGCACAAAATGTAGTGACTGCAAAGCTGAGAGATGCAGACTCTATACTTGAAGAATACTCCGGGTTTAAATTTTCCCCCAGCCTTGGCGTGTCTCGTGCTGTAGGAAAATAGACTTTACTAGGGCGACTGCCATGTTCCGCCTTCACAATACCGTTCCTGCTACAAAAGAATTGCAATAAATAATGCATACCTCAGGAAAAAGCGCGTTTCATTTTCGTATGTACGTAATTTGTATTACCGGGACATAACATACATATTACACATATTTCTACATATATATATATATATATATACATATATATATATATATATATATATCTATACATTGAAGCGGCATTAACAGATTAAAATTTCATGCCCGAAGACATTAAAATCAGATTAAATTCGGAATATACCATCATTCGATCCAGTCTCATTTGTCTTTCTGTTGCTTTCTGAAAAGAAGATTGAAATATACAGAACGACACTTTGCCGGTTATTTTGTATGAGTATGAAGCTTGGTCTGTCACATTAAACAAGAAAATTTGGTTAAGAATATACCAGAGTTGGGCAATAAGAAAGATGTTTGGCCTTGAGAAAAAGGAAGTTTATAACGAGGCGAGTTTCATGAGTTTTACTCCTCACCACATATTTTTCGCTGATGAAGTTTAAGTGGATGATTTGGCCGAGGCATGTGGCAAGTTCGAAAGAGATGAAAAATACATGCTTGGCTCTGGCTTGAAAACTGAGAAAAAAGAGATCACTTAGAATACCAAGAATATACCCTGTAGCCCGGTCGGGTGGTGAACCTTGCCCATCCCGAATTTACATTGCACAGCTCTACCACAACATGGCGCTCATCGTTGGACTATGAATGATAACTAACTAGCTAACTAACACCATGTAGCAAAGTCCTTCTTGAGAAGCTAACAGGTCCTCAGGTAATCAAGAAATTCTCCGCATTTTATGGAACCCGAAAGTTCATTACTACATTAATAAGCTCCCTCCACCTGCCCATACTTTGAGCCAGATCAATCCAGTCCATGCCTCCCCATTCCACTTCTTCAAGAACCATTTTAAGATTATTCTCCCATCTACGGCAGGGTCTTCCAAGTTGTTCTTTCCCTCAGGTCCCCCTTCCAAAGCCCAGTACGTACCTCTCCTGTCCTCCATAATACCTCATGCCCGCCCATCTCATTCATCTTTATTCAATCACCCTAAAAATATTTGGTGAATAGCAAACATCATAAAGCTCCGCGTTATGTAGTCTTCTCCACTCCCCTGCTACCTCGTCCCTCTTAGGCCCAAATATCTTCCACAGCGAACTATGGGTGTTAGGTTAAAAACACGACTACATTCCAGCGCGGTTTTAAGGATATCGATTTACGCGACAACTCGACAAAGCGTCAGATATGCTGTGGTACCAAATAATTCCTCACTGTTAACCATAACATTACACTCCACAGTTATAACAACACCTGTTTGTAACGGTACAAAATATTCAGTCACTTCATGATGTAACCGAGGTCAGACCATGCGGGAAAAATATTGTCCTGTTAAACGTTTTCTGTTTGTCACCAACAGGAGTTGCACATTGTTGTCTGTATGAGCCAGATAATTATTCTTGACTTCGAAGCAACAGACACACAGACAGACTGTTGACATATGCGAAAAAGAGTGCACCAAGAATTCATGAAAAAAAAATTGTTATTTCTATGGGAACATGATGTATATTTTGCTAATTCCTTGTCTCGTAAATCATGAATGTAAGCACATTTGCTGGTACGTGCAATTTCATTAGTCGCCTTACATAATTGGATACAGAGCGCTTCACACACTATATTGAGGAATTATGCTTTCCGGGAAGTAAGGACGTGTCACTATACTGTTATATGCAAGCTATAAGCACCGCTACGAAAACCTGAAATCTCACATAACATTACTCTGGCTAATATAGCTCATCAGTACCCCCTCCAATATCTGCAGCTACACTGTCACCCCTTTCAGAGTGAAGGCATTTTTATAAAGAACTCCATGGAGCACAGCATTTCTGAGAATCTGACAGTGTCTGATCCACACATGATATTCCCCTCCTCTTTAACCCAAAAGGCTTAATTTCGACGTTCAGAAAGACATATACCATTGAATCCCGTCCTGAGGTAGTTGAAAGCAGTCCATACTTTAGTTCCGTACTTCTTTAACATCTACTTTAATAATATCTTACCATCTCATGTGTTCGCAATGGGTTTTTATCTTAACGCTCTGCGAATGTTGACCGTCCATGCTAGACGTTCGACACATCTCAATCTCTTTGACTTGTCACGTGGCAGTGTTGGCTAGGAGTGCATATGATGAAGGTCCTATTAATTCAGTACAGTAGTTACGCTAATCGTACTGTTAATCCATATCAGTCCAGTTCGTTGTAGAATATTGCCACATGATAGTTCTCTAAGCTGAGGAACTTCAGTTCTCCGCTGAAACCCCACCCTCCTTACCGGTTCTACATGATTGCTAATTCAACACATTAATAGCTACCCTCAATATATGGAAGTCATCCACTTACTCTGCTACAAACATAAGGGGCATGCCAAAATAACAATGAACATATTTAATATGAAAGACGACTACTGTTCTGCAAAAGATAATTAAGTACTTTAAGTGCGAATTGAGGATATGAATTGTACCAATGTTTGCAAAGTATTAAGTCATAACTGATTATTATGTAGCATTTAATTAAGCACGAACGCTAATTTTAATCATTTTAGAATTATAAAAATTTTTTCGATATGATTCCGCTGTCTCTTGAATAAAGTAATGAACTAATATAACTATTTAAACCCTTGAAGACGGAAATGAATATAGATTTTGTATAAAGTTTCAGTGTGTACCTGATATAGGATACAGTGTTCTTTCATAAGAAAGGTCAGTCATTTAATTCTGTAAAACAACAGTCAATGGTTATTGTTAAGAATCACGTCCTACGCATCAATATGCTTCGTGGGAAAAGTGCAGAGGCTTTGAAGTTGAAATTGGCCGTACATATATTGACAAAATATTGAGGTAATCCGTCAGTCACAACTTCTTTTATTGTTTTCAGAATTAAGTATCCTTAACAACATGTTTCGGCCAACCTGGTCACATTCAAGTAATACACAATATATGCAAAGTACGTGGGAGGAAATTAACATCAAGTTCTATAGAAATAAAGATACCTTGCTCTCACGTAAGTGATCATAATATGTAAACGGTTATGTTAGGAAATAAATTTTAATGTTTTATATATTGCACCTGTATGGAGCTATCTTTGTTAGTCTGAGGTTATATTATGTAAAGTGCTTGATTAAGGTGTATAACTTTACTTTTTGAAGACTTTTGTAAAGTATGCCCTTCGTATCTTCAGTGCATGAAGGATTACTATTGTTAAATAAGTTTTTATTTCCGTAATTCATAGGTTATGAGCTTCTGTTTATGGTGAACTCTTGTGTATAATCCTTGCAATATATGAGCGACTTTATTATGATCTAATGCTCATGATAAAAATGCTGATTTTCAACCAGGGACATATACATGGAAAATTTTGTTTCTATTTTGCAAGAACTGAAGGATTTCTGAGAGCTATATTTTGCTACAACAGGGCTTTAAATGGTGAATATAACAATTCCTGGACATGTACTGTCGTCAGCCAATTTCCTACTGTACGCCGCTGTCGAGTAGTAAGGCTTCCGATTTATTTTTTGGCTCTAAAAATCCAGTGTAGTCGAATCGAGTTTTGTTCGCAGTCAGGTCCATATGCTCTGCATGTAGTTATGGCCACATATTTTTGTGCTGCTGCTGCTTTAGGAGAGCGAAGCTGATTGCCTGCCTTAGTAGCACCTTAGACACTCGGGCTCGATTCAACTCGACCGGATTCGACGAACAGAAATTGCTTTTACAAACACACTAGAGCATACTTGCGAGCAACTTTAACAAAATTTAGTCTCCAAGCGGGCAACATGAAATTCAAAACACGGAATAAACAAATAATTATGTAAACATGTAATTATATGTATACTTTTACCGGTGTGTTTGTCAGTACGTCATGTGCAAAAAAGTATTGATAATAATTGCAAAAATTATAAAAATGCAATTTACAACCTGGGCTAGGGTGTCGCTAATTTTAGCACATTTTGTATAATAAATTAGTAATGAAACGTATGTCTTCACAAAAGAAGATCTTATAAGATTTCAAAAATGTTCCGGAAATCTGTCTCGGCTTTACCAGGGACAAAAAATTAAAATACTTTTTCTCATTTCAAATGTCTCCGTGCGCAACGTAACATTATGCCGCGAGCAACATTCTGCCCGCGAGCAACGAATTGAACAAACATTGCTACAGGCCAGAGAGGGAGAAAATCAAATGACTCTACGACATATTTTAGACAGTAAAATTACAGTCGTCTCTCCACACGCCATAAAGGCATGTGGAGAATTGGAGGTATATCTACACTCATTCCTACCTTTGGCGTTAGATAGGGCAAGTGTTCAAATTCACGACCCCGGGGAAGAGTATTGTTTACTCATTGAATAGAAGGTTTTGTGGGCCCTACAGCCAGTCTGGACAATCTTGATCTTGTCATAAAACCGAAACATGTTTCCAAGCCGGTTGCCTAGTCACTCGATCGACCGAACTCACCCCATTTTATACAATATGTAAAATTATGTGAAGACATATTTCATACAACGAGGATGGGGTAAAAGTCATAGAGCGAAACTTTCTGAGAGTATAAATATAAATTAGGGTACTTTATAGCTGTGCGCAGAATGGTAACTTCTGTAGCAGTGTCAACGAGAATACGAAATTCGTATCAGAGCCTTATTACGTGTAACAACATAAAGCCGGGTTTTGACGGGCCCTGAAGTAACGACGGTAGAAAATTAAGCTCTGTGAGGACACGATTTTTATCCTAGCTGTCCATCGTTCCGCTCCAACGTAAGTCTGTTCTACATTTACCATGCTGTAAAAGAAACCGTTTTACACATACAGGGAATATAAGCAAGTAAAATGACATCGAACTGAGTGGCTTCGTGTTTAAATCCGTGTACATTTCGTGCAGATGTCTTTGCATTTCCGACGCATTAAAACTTCACAGACTCCATTCTTTTCGTTAATCTTTTAAGAAAGCAAACTAAAAAATATCCGGTCTTAAAATCCACATAATCAAATAAAACTACAACAAATCCCACTATTGAAAAGTATTTTCAATTAGTTCTATTGTTCCCAACCCGTCGTATTTTCTTTTGTGTCAGTGGCGTCACAGACAATCTCGGGCCTAGGCCGCCTCATTGTTGAGGTTTCTAGATCACACATAATTTGACACACACACAAACACAAAGTCGATATTACTGCTCTGGCGGAATACACATTTGCCGGGACTCATTAAGCGAAAGTCGCCATTTTGTCACTGAGAACCAAGAGTTTTATAAGAAACAGTTTTCAATGTTTCAATGCATTTTAACAAAATCAAACGGAAATCTATTTTCTTAGTACATTCATTACTAGCTTTGAAACAGGCAAATGCCCTAAGAGAAACAACAGTTTTAGGCAATATCTTCAATATGAACACTAGTATACGTAATGTAAACAACCCGTATGAAGCCATTGCTTATATTTTTCAACTCCTGGTCATTTAATTCGTAATATGAATGTGGTAACTGTATCCACGTCGTCACGAATAAAGCACGTTGCATCGTAGTCAGTGTACGAAGTCATCAATAGCTGCAAAAAAGTAAATGTTAGCGGAACCTTTGAGCGCCAGCAAACTACGTTATTCTACCCTGGCTTTTCTTCTATCCCAAAGTGTGGAGGAACTTAATCCTGCCCCCTCTGGCTCTTCCAATCTTTACTAAGCCGTTCATCCCCTCGTATAAGAATCTGTCTTTGTCAAAAGGAAGGGACACGAGAAAGCAGGATTTATGTCGATATACTTTCTGTCCAGGAGACAGACCAGCTTACCTCAATTAACTTCCAACATATCTGATCGCCAGCAGAGTTTCATCTGATACCTTGCATGGCGTCTCTTCATCGCCCTCCTGCCATCAACTGTGCGTCGCCAGATTCGTTATTTAGAGATTAAACAAAGCCAATTGCACCTACTGGCAATACGTCATGCTCTTCATTACGCACAGCTACTGAAGTGAAAGTCCAAAAACAAACTCGAAAATCACACAATTATAGCTGGTAACACAACAGCATAAGTGAATACTGTCACTGCGAACGAAACCAGTAGCTTAAAATTCCGTACGAGCTATACATGGACGCTACTGAGCAAAGACTGAAGAACAATTGAAATAATTAATAATCATGAATTACCAAACCTCTCACGCCTAACAATGTGGAAATATGAAAATGTGTATTGCTAACATCAATATTGTATTTATAAGAAAATCAAATCCAATAATGACACGGGGCAAATTTTATGAAGATCCAAGAATAACACAAAAAATCGGTACAAAAAGAACTATGCCTAACCTCGAAAAAAACTACAACAGTAACACAAAGTTGTTACAAAAGTTTTAACCACAAAGAATTACCGACTTGGAACATAACGGGGTGGGGGACATACGTAATATGCAATAACGTTTTGGATGTCACGTTTTACTGACTCTAAAATATTTACCAACGCTTCGAGGAAGTGTGGCAGTGGCGCAAGTAAGGCCCTCGGAGATCCCGCGACTCGCGGGGGCCCCGTGGGTCACAGGAGCCCCCAAAACGTAAAGAATACTAAGACGATTTTTGTGGGTTCTTTCGGACTGGATTCCTTTCTTCTCCACTAAGCGGTATTACGGAACTGTGTTGTGAGATCTGGTATACTAATTATAAGAGGGCCCATTTATCGGGTCCGGGGAGGGGGGCGAACAAGTTGTCTGTGCCACACAAGCGTCTTGCCTTCTTTAGGGTAAAGCAGTCCAAAATAACGGAAGCAGAGGTTAAAAACAGATTTGTTATTTTTTCTCTGGGCACAAAATTTAGCCTCTCGTCCCAAGGGAAAAATATAGATTCGAGGTATCTAAAAAGTGGACAGTGAGGAAAATTCTATTTGAAAAACTTTTGTTGGAAAACCTGTAAGGAAGACACCACTTTGAAGACGTAAGCGTAGCTGGAAAGACAATATTAAAATTGATCTCAAGACGACTGATGTTAGGTTGTGAACTGGATTCGAATGTATAATAAAAGGTACAAACACGAAGGCTTGTAAACCCAGTGCAAATCTTAATTTTCCATAAAACGCATAAAATTTATAGACTATCTCGGAAACAAAAATCTCTTCAACAAAGGATACTATTTATGGAATTAATAACTTGAAGATATAAGAACTTTAATAAGAGGAAGTTCACCCTACGAAAGGCCATGATGGCCCAGATGAGGTATGGCTCTGCTCTTTCCTTAACCTCGGCGCTAGATGGGAGTGGGTGGTCAACGTCACGCCCCGGCCTCCGTACCCCCGGTAAAGGCTCGGTACCCATTGTTCAATAAGTGGAAAGGAAACATTTTTCTTAAAAAGTAAATGTGAAATTATAAGCTTTATTTTCAATCATTTACATCATGAATAATGCCATCACAATTTAAAACATTGGTATTTAACTACCGTAAGTTCAGCGTTACATATGTGTATCACCTAGGGCAACATTAGGAAATTATGCATTTGCTACGTATTGTACTTGTATAGTATTTAAAGTGTTTCTTGTGATTTTTACAATAAAAAACGACTATTTACCCAGCCTGTACAAACGGGATGGTCATCATAATGGACATCGACTGCGCTCTCTGTGATGTACGAACAGAACTTCTGTGTATAATTTATGCGAATATCTGTCTTCAAAATGTTGCTGGTTTTTCAATTTTTAAACTGCTATTAACCCAATTTAGTTTTGTGACATTCCTGCTTCCAAAGTGAGCAACTCCCGTCCGTGTCACCGACGCGAATATCTCATGAATACTGTCGGAACTGTCTGCGTGAGAAATAGGTTGCAATATTTAATAATTCAACGACATTACTAAATCTTTCCAAGGCACGAAAAAAGTAATATTGGACTGACAAGAAGGCAGACGTTGACGTACATCTGCTTGGCGTAACTGGGCATTCTTTGCCTTCCAGTTACTAATAACTCACAGACGTGTCTTTACTAATTGGCCGAAATGAAATATACAAGAGAAATAACACGTATAGTACAGATGCTAAATTTGCTTTGGCTTAAATAAGGCTCTTAAGTGTATTTCAACAGTACAGTTTATACCTTTAGCAATACATGAGAAAATCATTGGAATTCATTTGCAGGCATGGATTGGGACATAAAATATCCAGATTTCTTTCAAAAAATGACTTCTTGTAGTAGTTTCCTTCTGGATAAAGTAATAGCTTGCCAATAAATTCTCCGCCTGTTTAAGATCTCTTACAATATTTAAAAGGGCTACCTGTTTCTACATTCTCATGTTTCAATACTCAACGCTTACCGGCTTGGTACCGAAAGTTTGGCTCTTCCGTCCTTGTGTATCGAAGCGAGTAGTTACGAATAGAAGCAGCATTCGGCAGCAGTAAATTTTAAGTGTATAGGTGGCAGCACCGTTACGCTATAGTATTCGCTATCAGGTACAGCATCGTAGTATTAACGCGCAGAAGCTCCGCGACTTGCGCATTTTCAAGTCACAAAATTTCAGATGTACGAAACTTCAAATAAATAAATAAATAAATCTGCAACTCGCACCGAATTTTTCCTTCAAGGAATTAAAGCACAATAAAACGAAGATGACGGAAGGCTACTGCTGGCCGACAACACAGGCGGTTGGACGGTCATGTTGTGGTAGATCATTTTCCAGTGAATTGGAGTTTGAATTTCAACTCGTGTATACGTACAGAGCGTAGATGGGTGGATAATATTAGGATGGATCTCCAGGAGGTGGGATGTGGGTATATGGACTGGATTGGGCTGGCCCAGGATAGAGACAGGTGGCGGACGCTTGTGAGTGCGGTAATGAACC
>Ga0123354_10008247_pt1 | contig 15820 bp, 17 predicted proteins | sample TergutLab28metaG_2_FD_97872 | JGI IMG/M metagenome (GOLD analysis project Ga0123354, IMG submission 97872) | Labiotermes labralis P4 segment gut microbial communities from Petit-Saut dam, French Guiana - Lab288 P4 | ecosystem: Host-associated > Arthropoda: Insects > Digestive system > Gut ...
GAAGTGGGCCCAACACGCTCCCTTGTGGCACGCCTGACGTCACTCGAACTTCATCTGACAATTTTCCCCCTACTCTAACTCTCTGAGAGCGACCTATCAAAAATTCTCTAATCCATACGATTAACCTTGGATCCACTCCTGAGTCTGAAATTTTCTTGAGCAGTCGGTCATGAGGGACTCTATCAAAGGCCTTTGAAAAATCTATTATTATCGCATCTAGCCTAGTTGATTCATCGAGGTCGTCTGATATGTGCTGACAAATTGTAATTATTTGACTCTCGCACGAGTATCCTGGTCTGAAGCCATGTTGCCCCTCATATATCCAATCACTATTTTCCCAGACTTGTCGCATATATCCTGCTATAACGTGTTCCATTTGTTTTCACACTACTGAGGTCAAACTGACCGGCCTATAGTTTTGTACTACCGTACGAAAGCCTCCTTTGTAAATAGGAACCACGAGTGCCTTTTTCCAATCTCCCGGTATAGTTCCATTGTTTATTGATATGTCGAACAAACGCGCCAGGTACGGGACCATGACTTCCCCACCCATTTTCAATATGTCGCCAGCAATGTTGTCAGGTCCTACTGATTTGATTATGCTACTCGAATAGTTTGATCCATTTACCACCGAGAATCATCCTGCGCGTCCTGGACGTGGATCAGTGGTGCCAATGAAAGATGATCTGTGCCAATGAACGCGACGATGTTATTTTTCCATGAATATGAAGATGGCAGCAGAATCGACACGATTGAGGTACTCGTGGAAAATGGTGGTAAAGTAGGAAAGGATAAAATGGCGAGGCGTCGTGTGTGTTTTGTAAATTGAAATGAGCCGGTGAATTAGTATCGTAACGTGTGTTAGATAGAAATGAGTGTGTTGTGGTGTTCCGAATTATATTAAGTAATATACCGTCTGAGTTGGAGATCATTTTGGTTGTTGAAATACAGGTAAGTTTGAAACCGTATACAAAGGAACGTCATGCCCATCTTTCGGGTAGAGTTACAGAATGTATGAGGATAAAAAATATATGAAGTCGGAAGTTATTTTGGACCGGTTCTTGTGATATGTGTTTCCTCAGCGGTATTGATGATTCAAGTTGTCTGTGATACCACTCCGTATTGGTTGGTAATTGTATTTAATATTTCGGGGATATGGGTGCATCCACATTTATGGTTTTCGAACCGATATAGGCAGCAAAACGATGAACGTATTACCGATCTGTACGTCACCATACCTTAGAATATAAGAATCTTCGTCAAGACTGCTGTTGGAATGTGTTTGTTTTTGTGGGGTTCTGTTTAATTAATTTTCTGTTTAGTGAACTTTGTGTACTGAGGCAGATTTTTTGGAAATGACAGATGCAGTGATCCAATCATGAGCAAACGTCGACGTACATCATCAGTTGCAAGTCGTGGCCAGGATGAAGAGTCTGGCGAAGCAGACACTGCACCCGAACCAGCTCGAAAGAAGAAGAAGCTGGATCCAGTGAGTACTGATATTTTACTGCAAGGAGTATTTTATTTCTTTGTTTGGCGAAACAGATTATGTATAAGATAGTTGCTAGAAATGTCAAAACCCAGGGAATAATTAGTTCTATTACCTGGAAGAAGGAACATGCCCACCTACCTGCCACAAACATAGTTTCTCTCTCTGCTGGTTGATTCATTTAAACTCCTAGATTGCTGCTTTCACAGAAAGTGTTCATGTGATGAGGATAACATTTACTTTACACATTGAATTTCTGCAGTACATATGTAGATGTATGAATACGCATAGTTAAAATTATTTTTTATGACTTTAGAATTACCGGTTGATATCAATATAAAGTAAAAGTATTAGTATACAAACCACATTCCTTATCCACTTCCAGAGAAAGGTATTGTTAACCAAACTAAATCTGAACCCAACTGAGAACAGAATTATTTTGACTTTTTGTAATAAATATCATGTTTAGGTAGTAACATTGTTGCTGTTGTTCTGATATTTTCTCTTTTTTTCTTCTTGCAGAAATCCCTTGTATGTTGTGGTTTTACCATTTTTTAGTTCATGTCTGTAGTTTTTCATATGTATATATATAGTTCTTCAAGCCATACATTTTGTGGGCATGAATCTGTGAATTGTAATTTGTGTACACAGTACAAAAATTTAAGGTTTTTGGGAAGGTGAAGTTGTGAGCTGGGTTGATTTGGTGTGGACTGACACATTATTGGAAAGACAGCATGAATGCTAGAGATTATTTTGTATTGAGTTCTCCTTAAAATTTATATGCAGTATCTTGTGATGTTATTTACAGTTGATCATATTATTTTATGATATAGTGTCTGAATCACCAAATATTTCACAATCCTCACACATCGTTCCAGAATAACCCTTGTAACACTTTCATGATATTCAGACCCAAGTATGCATGAATAAGGAAATGTGACATTTGAAATATTCAAGGGTAAACATTTTAAGACAGGTGACTATACATTTGATTTTTGCAGTTTATAATATTTTAACACTTGCAGGCAGAGTTGTGCCACCAGCTGTATGACACAATTCGCAACCACAAGAAGGAAGATGGGACCCTTCTTTGTGATGCTTTCATACGCGTTCCAAAACGTCGTCAAGAACCGGGATATTATGAGGTAGATAATTGTCACTTATAAAACCTGTTAAATGTATGTCATACATGTGTTAAATTTATGTAACATGTGAAATCATATTTATGTTTTATTTCTAAGATTCAGTACAGTGTTGGGCTTTGATTTTGAATGGGGCTTCACATTCAGGTCATAGTAGGTTATGTCTTGATTTTGAATTTTTGTAGCCTTTGCAGTGTGGAGTTGAAATTATGACCATGTTTTGGTAACATCATTCCATTGTGCTAGTTAGTCGGTAATGATTTAAAGCCACACAAACACAACATTTGAACATGGCATATTCATTTATTTACAAACTGGTGTAACATCATCCCAATTAATCAATAGCAATTTAAATCCACACAGACACAACATTTGAACACTGTACATTCATTTATTTACAGATTTAGGTAACATCATCCCATTGTGCTAGTTAATCAGTAGTGATATAAATCTGTACAAACACAGCATTTGAACACTGCATGTTGATTTATTTACAATTGAGATAACATCACCCTGTAGTGCAGGTTAATCAATAGTGATTTAAAGCCACACAAACACAGCATTGTATGTATGCATGTATGTTTGTACGTACGCATGTGTGCGTACATACAGTGTTCAAATGTTGTGTTTGCTTGGATTTAAACTGCTTATTACTATATGTTTACTTAAGTTGGATCTGATAGATAATTATGTATGCACGTACGTACGCAAAGTGTTCAGATGTCATGTTTGTGTGATTTTAAATCACTTATGACCATATGTTTACTTAAGTTGGATCTGATAGATAATTAATTGGCTGTGAGGTGGGTCTCTACACACACACATGCCACATGCATATGTGCGTAATGTCCATAGGTGACTGGCCAGAAGAATGAACATAGAGATGTGAAATGTGTGGTTGTATGCAAAAATGTAGATGATGTATCCATTCTTCAGGGATGATGCTGAGTCGTAGGGTATTCAATGTCAGATGTTTCTAGAAAATGTAGTGATCTAATTTTCAAGAGCTGAACAATGTCCAAGGTAAATGCATTCTTCTGGGACATCTCTTATCGTCTGCTGCTTGGAATCAAACTGCAGATCGTCCAGACTGTAGCTTAGTCCAGGGGTGCACAAATCCTAGGTGCCAGGTCACCCAGGTGACTAAATTTTATATGGTGGTGCCTAATATTTGTGAGTACGCAGTATAGAACTTCCATCACGTCACCATTCTAGTGCCTAGAATTTTGAAGTTCTAGATTGTGGGAAATATGCTCATCACTGGCCTAGTCAGTATGTCAGTGGAATAGTTTCAAGGAACATACTTTCTGCTGGACAAAAATAGGAGCTGAAAATGTAATATTTAGCCTGAAGAGGAATTGGACATTGGCACTTAATTGGAAACAGGCCTAAAAAATCCTTGTGTCTCTTAACTTTTGTAGTTATTAATGAGAGAAGCCCAGTGAACTTCTGTGCAGGAAACTCTTCAAACATATGCCATGGTGAAGTTTGTATGGGGGGTGGGGGGCAAAAATAACCGGAATCATTTTTTTAAAATGGTTTATTAAGTTTTATGCTATTACAACTCTAGTCTCCTTCAAAGTACTCTCCTTTTCATTCAGTACACTTGTACCAACATTTTTCCCACTGATGAAAACATTTCTGGAACTGTTCCATGTTGATGTTGTTCAAGACCTCTGGCGTTTTCTTTTTCAGTTCACTGACCTCAGCAAAATGTTTCCCTTTCGTCTGGCCTTTCATATGAGGGAACAGGAAAAAGTTGCATGGCACAAGGTCGGGTGAATAGGGAGGATGAGGGTTAACCGTCATGTTGTTTTTTGCCAAAAACTGCTGCATGCGCAAGGCCGTATGGGCAGGGGCATTGTCGTGGTGAAGGAACCAATCACCGCCGCTCCACATTTCTGGTCTTTTTTTCTGTACACTATCGCATAATCTTTTCAGCACCTTCAAATATAATTGTTGATTCACAGTTTGTCCAGGAGGAAGAAATTCCTTGTGCACAGTTCCATTAGCATCAAAAAAACTAATCAACATGATCTTAACATTTGATCAAACCTGTTGGGCCATCTTTGCTTTTGGAGAATTAGAAGTTTTCCATTGGCTGGATGCTTGTTTGTTTCCGGGTCGTAACCGCAGCACCAAGTCTCATCTCTAGTCACAACTTTAGAAAGAATCTGTGGGTTATTTCCAACTTGTTCCCTTAAATTGTAACAAACATTCAAGTGATTGTTTTTTTTGATCCTCTGTCAACAGTCGAGGAACGAATTTTGTGGAAACACGTTTCATGTTCAAATCTTCTGTCAACATTCACTGACATGAACTCCAAGACAAACCACTTATCTCAGAAATTTCATCAGTGGTCCGACAATGATCTGCATTGATTGCGTTGCGAACTTTCTCAAGATTTTCATCATTTCAGCAGGTTGAAGGTTGGCCAGATCTTCGCTGGTCCTCGCATGACATTTCACCCCCTTTGAAACGTCAATACCGCTCGTACGCTTGAGTCTTACTTGCAGCTTCTTCCTTAAAAGCTTCTTGCAGCATTAAAACAGTTTCAGCAGCTGATTTCCATAACAGAAAACAAAACTTCATGCACATTCTCTGTTCTTTATTATCAGCCATCATAAAAATATTCGAACTTCCTAGCAGGCACTTAGAAAAAAAGCCACAACAACAATAACAGTCAACCTAGATTGATGCCATGCAGCAGACTGCTAGAGTATTGTGTTGACTCGTGACACCTAGTGGCGCATCGTGCAACTACTTCTAGTTTGCACTCCACATTTAAATTCTGGTTATTTTTGGGTCCCGCCTCGTATATTCTCATCCTGTTTGCTATATGTATCTGTGTGTGTGCAGCAGAGGCTGTGCTAAATTTGTATATTTCCTTGAATTTACAACTTGTTTGTTTGACTTTCAGAAAAGTGTAAAGGCTTTGCTATATGTCAACTTGTTTTTGTAACTTGTGTTGTCAGGTTGTAACAAATCCAATTGATCTCCTGAAACTGCAGCAGAAACTGAAAACTGACGAGTATGAAGACGTGGAAGAGCTCACGTCAGATGTCCAGTTAATGGTGAACAATGCCAAGGCATTTTATAAGGTAATGGTCATCTTTTCTTTAATGTCTGTACGTACGTGTGTGCGTGTTTCATCTGGCAATTAGCCGTTTGCCACATTAAACACTGCAGAACATAGTAAAACTGACTGTCTTACTTCCATTTTTAGCGTAGTATTTGAAGTCTCTTATGCCTGAAAAACTCCTATTCAAAATGCATAATGAATACTTAGTGTACATAAAAATTTAGGCATTCAGTTTATCATGAGAAGCTTTGGAGCCTCTGAAGTTAATGGAGAGTAATAGTAACTGAAATGTGTAATTTACCAGTGAGACCACTATTGAAAAACTTCCTATAACTGCCTTTCTTAATCAGGTTGTAACCACCAAGTGTCTTTGGTTTGAAACTCAGGCTGACTCATCTCCAGAAATAAGTAACAGAATTTTTCAACTTGTTACAATTATACAGAAACAGAGTGATTGTATGTGCTGTTTTTCCACCAATATTGCACAGTAAACCCAGTTTTAACATGTTGAGGTGTTGTTGACCCTGTGATGAACCCGAATGTTACAGTAGCACATCTTTTTGCCTCTTTACTGATCATACTTTCATCTATGTAGTGTGTGTGGGGATTGTTTTCATCTGCAGCCTTAGAGTGCAGCATGCTGTAGTGCCAAGCTTCATCATAACATAGGTTTTAAAATCAGCAGTTATGAACAATATTTACCTGGCTATTGATACAAGGGTTTTGTAGTTTTATTTCTTTTAAAAAATATTGGGTTTTTTTGTTCATAAGGAAGGTACATTAGAAGAACACTAACAATGTTTGTTAAATTGACATTGTCCAGTGTCATGTGTAACAGATGAAGAAGTAGGACTTCTCATTCTTCTGGGATGTTATGTAGTGTGGATTTGTAGTTATTTACTGATGTTTTGGGACAACCTGTTGATCCCATCTTCCCTTTGATGTAACAGCCCTTTCTTGCAGCACTTGTCTATCCAGCCCCATAGGACTGACCTGCCTTGTATGTTTCTCATCCCTTGATTTCCTCTTGTTCCCTTTATTTTTCTTTTTCTTTCTCTTAAATGTTTCCCTTTTTCTTTTTGATTTATCTCTTTCCTTTACATACCCCTTCCTGCACCTGACGGTGGCTGAGTTCCCCTCAGAGCACCCCTTAAGCAACGTGACTTTCTTCCTCACACTCCACTAATCGTATTGGTTATCATTGTGCTGTCTTGAGAACCAATCACCACCCACATTATTCCCTTTATAAACAGTGTAGCTATGTGTTCTTGGTATTCTTCTTGGACTGCTTCACCCTCGAAGATGGATGCAGTAGGTTGTCCCGAAACATCGGTACATAACTACCAATCTACATTGCGTGATACCCGAGAAGAGCAAAGATCTCATTTACAATGTGGCAGAAGACTGAAATCACAGTCGAAGAGTAGTTCCAAGGTGAGGATATGTTTATGAATTGGCTGCAGATTCTGGACTTGATTTTGTGTTGTCTGTGCTGTGTTTTATTGTTGAGAATTCATGTTTGCCTATTGCAAATGGTCAGTTTGTAAGTTGTTTAACAGTTTCTTTGGCTTTGCAGAGAACATCTCAAGAGTATCGAGATGCTTGTGAGCTGTGGGACTTATTTATCTCCACCAAGGCTCGACTTCTTGAGGACCAAAGATCCGGAGAGGAAACTGGTCAGGAGCACAAGGGCAAGATAATACTCAAAGTTGGTAAACTGGTAGGTGATAAGCTGAGTAAGGTTGTCATGTTAGCCATAACACAGAGCCTGACCTGCATAGTCTAGTCATCTGGGATGTTATGTGATTTTGATTGGTGAATACTAACTTACATTTTCAGAGATATAGTATATCAGAATATCAGTAACTGTTCACCAATTGATATGATATAACATATTAGAAGACTTGCATCTTCAGGAGCACTGCTGTGAGAACCTGACATCTTGCGATACCTGATGTAGTGGTGTAACGTGTCCTCCTGTTATTCATTGCCTTTTTTGAAGTAGTTCTGGCCCTGTAGCCTTGTACTTAACAACCACCAGGTTGTATGTTCTTTGCATTTAAAGGAAGGTACAGGCAGCTTTAAACAGTTTGTTTCATGAACAATCAATATATGATCACAGGTGTTCTTGTTTGTAGAGTAGTTAAGATATAAAAATGAATTGTGGGTGCAGGTGCAGAATGGATGTTGTGAACTTGCGCTTTAAAGTGCTTGAAAGAAGGCATTTGTTTGTACTTCTGTTTATATAGTTTAATAGAAAACATCACATTTTCGCTATAAAGATAAAGGCCCACTTTTATAAATACTTACTTCAAGGCAACATCTTCTGCATCATGCAATAAAATATAAGCAGGTTAAGTAACAAACTAACACAAATGGCAAGACATTAATGTTATAGAGTAGTCTCCTAATAGAGATGTACTATGTGTGTGATTTCAGACTTTCGCTGCAAAGTAGATGAGAACTATGCTGTTGTGGGTTATGCAGCGAGTGATGGGAAATACTGACATTTCAGGACAACCTGTTGGTCCCACCTTCAGGAGTTGGATGACCCATGAAGGTGGGACCAGATTCTTGACCCTTGAAGGTGGACCAGTAGGTTGTCCAAAAATGTCAGCAAGAAATTACCACTACTTGCTGTATAATAACCCAGCTGGGCACAGTTCTCAAGACAGTAAGTATGTTGCTAACAGTAATGTTTCTCTTAGTGCCAGGTCTTTCATAAAGTTCTGAGCTTGCCATCTCTAGTGTTTTCAGAAGTGGAACCTCCCATTGATAGTGAGGTTGGTGTAGTGTTGGATTATACTGTAGTGTTAAGGCACCATTTGAAGAAAGAAATTTTAAAATGAAAAACTCTTGTAGGCTCGTAAGGCTGCAGCTGCAGAGGCTAGAAAGCAGGACTCTGAGGCAGCAGAGGACACTTCAGAAAGCTCAACCAATCCAGATGATGAAGTCAACATGTATGAAGACTTATTCACGGCAGTGATGATGGCAACAGACCAAGATAATCGTCCGCTTCACACAGTGTTCCAGCTGCTGCCCTCCAGAAAGGTAAGAGCGGGGCTTTACCATGCGCATATTATCCCAGAGTTGGTGCGCACAGGTATCAGAAGGGGATGTTTTGGTGCATCGAGATCATGTATGGTATTGATTAAATTTGTCCTGCTGGTTGGCTGTATATAAAGGATGGGCATCCAACCTTTTTATGGCACAGGGCCACACCCATTTTTGTGGGCTGATTTGCAGGCCACATGTGGAGAAATAACAAAAGATGGTATACCTAACTGCCTTAATTATTGTGAAATTTTTATAGTAGGTACACAGTTTACATATTTGGCCATGGGCTGTGAGTAGGAGACCTGTGATCTGAAAGTACAAGACGTGAAATGCAGTGTGCTGGGTTTTGAACAGATGAGCTACTCTTTTGTGGAGAGGAACATTTTTAAGATTCAAACTTTCTACTGTGGGCTGGGATAGCTCAGTTGGTGTAGCGACTGGCTACGGGCTGCACGGTCCGGGGATCGAATACTGGTGGGGGGCGAGATTTTTCCCCACCCGTCCAGACCGGTCCTGGGGCCCACCCAGCCTTCTATTCAATGGGTGCCAGGTCTCTTTCCCAGGGGTAAAGCAGCTGGGGCATGGCACTGACCCCCATCTAGCACTCAGGTTAAAGAAAGAGTAGAGCTATACCTCTACTCCCTCTCGGGGTATTCATGGCTTGTTCTAGGGTGAACTTTACCATTACCTAAACTTTCTACTAGAATGTATTTGCGGGTATATTTCCAAGGATGCCTTCAGTACTAATGCCATTATTTAAATCTCCAAGTTAAAATCTGGTCACCAGCCTTCGATTTAAAATGCCTAAAACTATGATTAAGGTTAGGGTTTGCACACCTACTAAACTTCAGTGTATAATTGTGAGAAGACCATGGTTTTATCATATCCATCAGTAAACAACATATTCTTGACTGTAGTTTAATAAAATAAGAGACAGCATAAGGGCATTCTTCATTCAGTCCCCACCTGTTACCATAGAAAGGAGGAAATACTGCTTAAAACATGCTTATATGTGAGGAGGTTGTGTCATGTTCATAAATTGATTTATGTCTTGAGGGTCCAAGCTATATTTATTATGTATGTTATTAACTGTAATGAATCCATTAATGTGAAGAGCATTTATTTCCTTCCATTATAGCGATACCCCGAATACTATGAAGTGATAGAAAACCCTGTGGACCTGAAAATGATAGCTACAAAAATTCAGCAGAACCAGTACTCAAGTTTGGGAGAGCTAGAAAAGGATTTGTTGCAGATGACTCGCAATGCTTGTCTATTCAATGAACCTGGTTCTCAGATCTACAAAGATGCCAAGACTTTACGTAAAGTAATCTCAAGTAAGAAGATTGAAGTAGAACATGGCAAATATCAGTCTGGTGCTGGAAAGAGCAGTGAACGAATAAGGTGAGAGGAGAATTGGTTTGTGTTCAGAAGGCTAGAGAATCAGACTGCACTGCATCTAAATAGAAATGTCTGTGTCATGAATGGGTAGTTGGAAGTTTACTTAATTGTGAAGTAGTAAGGATTTTATATGGTAATCGATTTTTTTGTGATATTAATGTGCTACAGGTATGTTAATGCAAACCAAAACACTGTAGATAGTCTAAACAGTGTAAGACGTGAAGCTAGCAGACATTTCAGGAACAAAAGAAGGAATATATGAAAGCTAAAATTGATGAAGTTGGAACTAACATTAAGGCCAGCACTTGTGAATGTGGTAATGGACCATTGGGTTCCATAAAATGCAGTGAATTTCTTGACTAGCTGAGAACCGGTTAGCCTCTCAAGAAGGACTCTGCATCATGGAGTTAGTAAGTATGTTAATGCAAGATTTGAGGTTTTCACAATGGTGTTGCTGAGGATTTAGGTTTTCTGGGATGTATCATTAGGTGATAATTTGAGGGGTCTTAGTGCCTTGATCATCATACAGTCTGAGAAGAGTTGTGGTGATTCTTCCCGACCTTGGACTGCTTGACTCTTGCTCTGGAAGGCAGTTCAGTCCTTTACCATAGGAACATTTAACACTCATCTATGCAGCATTATGTTCCAGCAGATATGAATTACCCATTTTGGTAGAATGTAGCATGGGGGAACAGAGAATTTAAATGTCAGAGAGCAGTTAGCAGTACACCATTCTGCATACATTTTGAGCTGCTCTGTGTGTTTACATTTGGACAGACCAGTGTGGGTTGCACATGTTTTGAGCTGCTTGCTGCATTTGATATTTAGGCAACCAAGTGTGAGATATGAAGGTTGTCTGAGAATTCATTTGTCATTGAGGATGTCCCTTGTACTTCATTCACCAGCACCAAAAAGGGGGATCAGTAGACTGGTAGTTTTGCAGTATTATATGGTCCTTAGCTCTACTCTCAATCCCTTCTGCCCAAATACCTGTGCCTACAAGCATCGACAGTTTTCTGCTGTCTTATTTTGTGCAAGAATTGTATATGTTTCTCCTGATAATGTATAACCTGCGTGCAGGCAGTATGTGAAGATGCAGATTTTTATTGTTAAAAGTGGGGAATAAAACAATAGTATTTAATTATTCTCGCAGCTCGTTTTTGCAGAGGTAGTGGTGGGGCTTAAGATACATGAGTAAATACTGTAGTTGCTTGAATTGAGTGTTATTTAATGAACATTAATTGAATTGATGCTTTCCCTTTGCAGGCAAGAGTATGTGTTAGGTTACAAGCACATGGGAGCCTTTGCTTTCCACCATTTCTTGTTTCATACTGTATTTACCCAAATGCAAGATGACACTAGTCTAAGGCTACCTCCCGATTAATATATGTCAGGAAGGGAAAATGTATTTATCCAAATCTAAGACAGCACCCCAAAAATAGAATGTCTGCTAAGAAAAAGTACTTACGTCTTATTTTATACGCATAATACATGTCAGATTTCTCACATCAACTCCTACATTCCCATCCTCTTCACTGCTGCCATTCCACAAAATGTCACCAGTCTCATCCATTGAATTGGATATACAGCACTTCTTAAAACCTATCACAGTTACTTCTGATAAGATGTGCTGCCATGCTGTTGCGATCCACATTGACTAAATAATGCATTTATATTTATTGGTTTGTAAACTATTTGAATCCCTGAAGAAGATTCGCTATTTTCTACACAGATTGTATTAGTTGTGTTAAGAAATTTAAATAGGTATATTGTGGATTTTTGTGTCGTGACTGTTGTCTGATCAGTCTGATTTCATAGCTGTTTTTATAGTTTTTAATTTGTGGGTTAGTCCAGGTTTTATTTTTGAGCCTTGTATTAATTTCTAATTTTTCAGTAGCCATTTTCCTGATACTTCCTTGTGCTAGATGTGTTTTCAGGTGCATATCTTAACAAGTTTGTTGTTTGTTTGGCACCCATTGACAGAGTAGCTCAATCTAAGAGGTCTTTGCCTGAAAGTGGAAACCTAACTGGCTTATGAAATTTTGTGGTGCTTTAAAAAATTAATGATGGACTAATTTCAAAAAAAGAAGATTGTATCAGTCAACTTCAGTTGTGCCCTGTTCTCTTTTTTATCTGCATGTGATAATTTGGTGATGCAGGACACGATTTGTCTCTGCATGGTCTGGTGCAGAGTGATCCAGTTTGGCTGTCTGGTTCGGTGCTTCATATGCAAATTTAAGATGACTTCGCATATTTAAGCACCAAATTTGGGGGGAAGAAACCTAATCTTGCATTCAAGTAAATACATTATTTGTTTTGGGAATTGCTTATCAGACACTGTAGGTTTGCCAGAACTTCTTAATGACCTTTGAAACCATAGTATGTAATAATGATTTATCATAAAATTGGGATTATTCCAGGAACAAGCGAATGCGTGGAGGCCAGTCCCTGTCAGCCATTACGGCAGCCTTGCGTGACGAAGAAGAAGACTCTGATGATGGTGGGCCTATGGATGAAGATACAGCCATAGAAGATGTAGATAACCCTCGTTGGCAGCTCTACGAAACTATAAAAAACATGACCAATAACCAAGGTATAGTGAATTTTCCACTTTCCATGATCCCTGTGTAATTTTTAACTTTTAATGTGTGACATTTATGTCTGATACATGAGAAAATTTTGTCCTAAAATTTACCTGCACTATTGCAGTATTTGTAAATATTTGTTACATTTTTCCTTCTTTGTGTGAAGAATGATAGCAAAATTAGAACATCTGACTGAAAGACACAAACAGTGCTTTGTGGAAGTGAGGGTTAATAAACTGTGTCACATCAGATTGTGAATATGTGATATTATCTTTATTGTTGCACCATGCATTTCGTAGAGTCATTTAATCAGCACACCAACTAAGGCACATACATAAAATTTTTTACATAAAAATATTTAAAATCGCTCCAACATGTTTCGATCCTAAGATCATCTTCAGGGAGCTACACTGTTCCTTGCTAAAGTCACATTTTTAAAAACACTCGCTGATTAATTTCCTTATATTAACTTGGTGCTGTGGCAGCATGCTGTAGCTCCCTGAAGATGATCTTAGGATCGAAACATGTTGGAGCGATTTTAAATGTTTTTATGTAAAAAATTTTATGTATGTGCATTAGTTGGTGTGCTAATTAAATGTGATATTATATTTGAAGTAAATAAGAATGTGCTGACTTGTTTGTTGTTGTTGTTGGAGGGACATTATTTAGAACAAACTGCAAGAAGAGATTTCAAAGTGTTTTTTTTTCGAAGCCTTGAAATATGTGTGTCACGTTTGCTGTTTTTTGTAAACTTTTCTACAGCACCAGATGTTTTGTTTAGGGCATCTTCTGAGTGAACCATTCTGGAAGCTGCCATCTAAGAGATACTATCCTGATTACTATAAAGAAATCAAGAATCCCGTGTCGTTGTCACAGATCAGGAACAAACTTAAGGTTAGTGTGGAGTCTTATGTTACAGTATATTTATTGACATGCCATTTGAAATTTTTGTCTCTGTGACTGTCATTTTATCTTCATAATTGTTGTAGAATGATCAGATTTAAAACTCTTCCAGCTCCCAGGTTTGTTTAAAACTTTCCATTTTGGTTTTCTAGTTAATGATATCTGTCATCTGTTAATTATATCTATGTTGATATTCCCTTGCGTGTGTTGCTACAGTAGAACTCTTGTAAGCTGACACTGCTTAAGGGTCTTTCATGCTTTAAGCATTAGAATAATTTAGTAACTAATTTTCTGATATAATTGATATAGTTAAAGAGCCCTTTTAACATTTTCTTCATATCAAAGGATTTCTCATGTAAAGATCATGCAAAGTTTGTGATGCAGCCAACATTTCACCCCTTCCATATGTTCCTCATATCAAAATCTCTATACAGTTTTCCAAAGTACCCATTTGTTGTTCAGTTTGTTTATAACATGCAGTTATAAAATTACATTGTCAGTTCCTAAAAGCTACCCTTGAAGATCATATGTGGTAGAATACTCATTATATGCTATACCTTACTGGTTAATATGTGTTCTACACTTTGAAACTTGGCTCCTGTATTTCTTTCATGTTGGCTATGTTCTGAAGTGTTCTTGTTCCATTTAGTATATTACAGTACTAAATAGAACTTCCAGTGTCCTTGTTAGAATTGAATTCTGATAGAAAGGGTGGGTGTCTTGTTCCCCCCCCCCCCCCCCCCCCCCCTCTTTTTTTTTTTTTTGTTTAAAAAAAAAAAAAAATTTCTGTTTTCTTTTTATAGAATAATTTTTTTAAAAAGGGGGGGGTTTTTTTTTCCCCCCCCCCCCCCCCCCTGTTTTGTTTATGTGTTGGATAATAAAAAATTATAGCCTGTGTCACACAAAACTTGTTACACTGTTTGTAATGCATATGATGATAGAAGAAAAAATGTAAACTAAAATATGCATTTCTTATAGCGTGGTGATTATGGCACCATAAGTGAAGTAGCTGGTGACATGAACATCATGTTTGAGAATGCAAAGAAGTATAACCGTCCAGACTCGCGTCTATATAAGGTAAGGGTACATTTTGTAGGGACTGGTTTTCACTGAAGTCTGATGTTTCATGTTGAATGAATAGGGTTTGATCCTGACTTATTATGTTTGCACATTGGCAGTGGTGATTTTTAGGTGCGTTCACAAAATTATGAAAAGCTGCAGCTGTTAGCTTTATCAAGTCTGTCTGTCCACGTGGAGCAGCTCGGCTTCCACCGGAAGGATTTGCATTAAATTTGATATTTGGGGGTTTTTTTTTAAATCTTTCAAGAAAATTCAAGTGTCATTAAATTTTAGAAGAATAACAGATACTTTTCATGAAGATCTATGTAAATTTATAATATCTCACTGAATTCTTCTTAGATTGAGAAATTTGTAGAGAAAATGAAAACACATTTTATGATTGATAACTTTTTCCCAAAAATGTGCCATTTTTTGAGATAATGTCCAAAAATATTGTAGAGGCAGACAGGGCACAGGTGACAGTAGGTGCACGTACATTGCACGCTGGATGTCTAAGGCTATAGACACATACTCAGAATGTGTAATACTTGCTGCTTTTCCATTGCAACAGTGGTTGCACAAACGTGCCTCAGTGTTACATTATATGTACATTGCCTGTCTTGTGTTTCGTAATTGCTTAATGTAAGGTGAAATATTTGCCATTTTACATGCAGTTTGTGATGTTGCAGAATGGTGTAGATAATTATGTTGTGTACAGGATGCAGTCAAGCTGCAGAAGATTATGCAAGCCAAGGTGCAGGAACTGCTTGAGTTTGATCAGGTAACCCACCTTACTCTTTCAAATGGTTATTATTAAGTTATCTGAATTATAGTCAACACAGTATATGAAATAAAGAGCTCCACCTTTTTGGTGTATGCATACACTGTAATGTTTTGCAGGGACCAGATTGCACTCTGCTTGTTGTCTTGGGGGGTGAAGAGGTGATCTTGTAAGAGGGGAAGCACTATGTTTGCACTCCAAGCATTTTTTTGTCCATTTTGAAAGCATCCATATTGCCTGAATCTATGGGTTTACCCCCCCCCCCCCCCCCCCCCCCCCCCCCCCCCCCCCCCCCCCCTCCCCCCCCCCCCCCCCTCCCCC
>Ga0123354_10008250_pt1 | contig 15818 bp, 5 predicted proteins | sample TergutLab28metaG_2_FD_97872 | JGI IMG/M metagenome (GOLD analysis project Ga0123354, IMG submission 97872) | Labiotermes labralis P4 segment gut microbial communities from Petit-Saut dam, French Guiana - Lab288 P4 | ecosystem: Host-associated > Arthropoda: Insects > Digestive system > Gut ...
GATGCTGTATATACTATTTTGACCTCTGATGATGAGCATATAGTGCTTGAAACATGTAGAGGCGTTTAATAAACTTATTATAAAACAAGATTTTGTGCATCAAGTTGGTTAATTACTAAGATTGTACTGAGATGCACGGTCAGCAAAACATCATAAAAAGGGGAATTTATCCACATGCATTCATTCAGATTTCGTTGGATGCGAGCAAAAGAATCGAAAACCATGTATTATTATAATCATCATTATCATCTGCACGAATAAGTATGTTAGACTATCTAGGTTCCGATGTGCGAGAATACATTTTAATCTGCTTTCCCAGAATTGCGAAGAGCAACAATTGGCTGCATCATGTCTGTCTGCCTGTCTGTCCTTCCGTCCGTCCTTCCACATGCACCAACTTGGTTCCCTCTGGAAGGATTTTCATGAAATTTGATATTTGAGTATTTTTTTTTCGAAAATCTGCCGAGAGAATTCAAGTTTGATTAAAATCTGACAAGAAACTTTGCATGAAGACGTATGTATATTTATGTATGTGTATTTATGACACTACCTCGCCGAATTCTTCTTAAAATGATAAATCTTTCAGACAAGTTTATGGAGAAAACCAAAACACGTATTTTGTGTTCAATAACATTATTCCCTAAAATCGTGCCGTTTGTGAGATAATGTGTAAAAATACGGTAGAGGCAGACAGGCCACAGATGACAATAAAATACGACGCATGCACTTTGCGTACTGGGTACATAAGGCTACAGACACACACTCATAATATGTTATACTTCTTGCTTTTCCACGGCAACAGTGGTTACGCGAACGCACCACCACATTATGTTATGCGTTCCTTCCCTATGTTGTTTACTATGAAACTTTTAAAGTCCCAAACTTCTTGTCCCGTGGAACTTACAGTGTGACGGTTCTTCCTATCAGGATCTTTCTGCACTAATTACAGACGTGCTCTTCCTATCAGGATCTTTCTGCACTAATTACAGGCGTGCTCCCTATCAGGATCCTTCTGCACTAATTACAGACGTGCTCTTACTGCGCAGTTAGCTGTTGTTTACTTATCCAACGAAAGTGCTCAACCTTACACAAATTTGAAACAGCATTTCTTGAATCGAGTAATTAGCATTACTGTAGACATGATCAAATAACATTCGCGCGTGCCTCTCGTTGTATACGTACGTAAGAACTGTTCTGGCACTACTGCGAGACGCGTCATTGGTCATGCCATCTTATTTAGGATCTCCTCACACTTCCCTTTCAAGAGGTTTGTGTTTTCTTCAGTAATTCTTAATCCTCCACTCGTTCGACACGCGTTCTATATAATGATCTCTATACGTTTCTTACTGCGGTAGCGACTGCAAGTAGTTGTATAAATGACAGCGGATATAATGTCCATGTGAAGACTAGCAAACTGGCTGAAGAATGTTCTTACAGGGTACGCGGCAAAGAAAATCTCTTCCACAGCGTCCGTGACTCTCACGTTTTTTTCCGGTGTACTGGATATTCTTACCCCGGAGACTGTCGTAGAACACAACCCGTTTCCACGAAGTGCTTAATCCATGTTTTGATAGCATGATCTGGTGACATAGGATTATAGCGGGTTTATTTGGAAGTGCTTAAGAAATAACCGACGAGCGGCAACAGGATTGTTGTATTTGTAAAATGCTGTAATAAGAGTTCACATTTTGCACCGATCCACTGCTCTTTAGTTACCAAATAAGATAACTAAAAGTAAGTGCAAATAACTCCACTATGAGCAACTTTTCAGTAGAGCTGAGAGACTGCTTCACCTGCTTTCGGCATTGATAAAAAGCTCATATTATACGGGTGGATAGAAACTTAAGTCTTAAAAAGCAAATAATTTTGAAATCCATGTGTATGTATATATGTGTATACATGCTATTTTCATCTGACAATGAAGACTGTTGTGCTTGATTCCGAATGCTTGAGAATGCTTGCTTTGAAACAAAAGTTCCTGGAAGTTGATAGGTATTAAACAATTCCTTACGAGTTTAGATTGTTTGGCTTATATTAACCTCCCAAGGCTGCTATTTTTTGTTATTAATGACTATTGCTCGAATGAACGAAATACATGCTGGCCTTATTAATAATTTATTTCTGTCGTTTAAAAAAAAAACATTCGTCTGTGACGGGATCCCTCGTCCAGAGAGGTTCGACGTTACTGCGCGTGTCTGAAGTGATAAGGTGCAACAATAACATTTACATCTACAACGAGTAAGTAGTAAGTGGTCAGAAGGAAAAAGAAGAAAGAAATAACTAATTATTACGAAACTTAAGCAAACGTTTATACTTGCAGTGAACTAATTATTACTAATAAGTGAAGTATAAAGCACGCTACTGCAGCCACGATTAAGAATGGTCTGTTATATCTTGTTGAATGTGATAAACAGGGGGCAACCCGCTGGACCTGAAAGCGATACTGTTCAAAATATCAATACTTCAATACTGGTATCCATCTTATATATATATATATATATATATATAGTCACTATGTCAAATTTATGTCACAATTAACACGTAAAATATTGAATAAAGAGAGACCAACTTGATGTCACTTGCTTTTTTATTTAATTATTTAATGCTCAACATGTTTCGGATGTATTAACTAATTAAATAATGAAATAAAAAAGCAAGTGACATCAAGTTGGTCTCTCTTTATTCAACAACCAAGATGGTCCAATAAACATAAGATTCACGTAAAATATTCTTCACTGAATTACAGAAGCTATTATCTTATTAGCTTTGAATCTTACTGCAGAGTTATAGTGAATAAAGTCTACAGGCTTGTTAGCTGCTGACATGGTAACGTGATGGTTTTGGATATTTTTGACTGCGTGAAACTGGAGATGGCTGAATTCGTAAAAACAACTAATTTGATCCCATAAATACTTCGATACCTATTTGTCTTCATAATAAATATACAGCTTTGTATAGATTTCTGAGCAGAATCCGATTGCATACTTAGCAATAATTTAGAAAAAAAAAAAAGGAGATTGCTGGGTTTTCTTTTAGGGACTTCTTATTCTATGACGGAGACGTCACATGGCAGTAGCAGCAGGTGTTGACCGTAGCTCTTCCAGAGAGAACGGATTCTAACTTTACCTGTTTCTCTGCCTCATTCTCTGTGTGCTTCAGTAAGTGATATACTCTCTATTAAAAAATACGATTTCACATGACAAATTGAAATATTTTTTCAAGTGTTACTTAAAGTCTTCACTGAAGGTGGCCTGTTTCCTAAAATATTACAGCAGGATAAGAAACTGTCTTGTCATATGGGATGGCCTTTATAATTCTGAGTTGCACCGTCCCCTTCTGAGTTGAGACACAGTCAATCTTGACTCACGCGCAAGAAACTTTGCTGTAGGTCAGAGTAATTTGGCAGACGATCAACGCATAGTAATGTTACTGCATTCACAGAGACTTGTTTGTTATTTATGTGATTCTTGGAACAATCAACAAACCGTATATAGACATACTGTCACTTGGATGTTTTTAGAATTCTGCTGAGGGAAAGGATATCTCGGCACAAGAAGTGTTTTCCTTCAATAGCGAATACGTAATTGTAGTGCAGCATGAATAAAAATTGAATTGGTGTGCTATTCTGAGGTTCTTACAGGGGTATTGATGAAGACTCTGTTCTTCTGGGATGTGTCTTTTCGCTTGACTCTGAATATTTCGGTAATAACGCTCCGTCGAAAGGTCTGCAAATGTTCGTCAGTTGAACCAGCTCTTGAAACGAGTATATAAAACTTTGACTCGATTCTGTGTTCTTATATGGCCCTAATTTTCCATCTTCTAAAGACCAAATAAGGAACAATGTCCTTAAGTACAAATATACATGTGTGTAACACAGGCCGTATTTTCGCAAGATAAAATTTCAGACTTATTTTCCCAAACAGCTGTCCAAGAGCTGCTGTTGATCCGACGATTAATTATGGAAATATCCTGTTAGTAGGAGTTTTATCAAAGGCGTTTGTGAAAAACAATTTTTCATCTTGAAATTTTCATACGTCCGATAGATTTCCTTGAAATTTCATACTTGGTGTTTCTGCGAAAGTTTGTCGTTATATTACGATTTTTTAAATTGGGCAAAATAACCCGAACTTCACGTGAAGGCCTATTGGCATTTGTATGATTGGTCTGAATTATGTTGACAGAAAATGAGATACGTGGCGTGGTTGATGAGACACTTTAAATAAACATAAAAATGGAGAATGATAAGTTACAAATGAAACCTAAATTGGGGGTTTTCCATCCCGTTTTATGTACGTATAATTTTCTTTATTTGACCGTCGTTACACAACAGTGTGGTGCAATGTTATTTAATTATACAACTATCAACAGAGCGACATGTTTCGACCCTACAGGGCCATCACCAGGCTATATAAAATAATGGTATTAGACAAGGTACATGCGAACGAATGTACCTTGTCTAGTTGCATAATGAAATAACATTGCACCATATTGTTGTGTAACGACGGTTCAAATAAAGAATATTATAAATAAAACCGTCTAAGAGGTCAGTAATGCACACATATTTAGAGTGTGTTGTGTGAAAGGTACAGGCGAACATTAATATTGCTGGCATTTTAAATTTTTTAAATTATTCACGAACTTATTCTAAGTGCAGTAACAGAGTGAAAGTTCCAGCTATGTTAATGTTTTGCAGATATTTCAAAGCTTAACACTTATTTGATCACAGCTGCCAAAATTACATTTTCTGTTTCTGACACATTTAGCCAAACCTTTTTTCAGGCACTAATAGTCGTTCATAGAGATTACTGGCTACTGGAATGTGACGTCTTGTATTTTAGTAGTTATGTGTCAACTTTTCGGAAGTAACTGCTCTCCCTCATATTCGACCCTTAAAGAAGTAGGAAGCAGTTCTCTTTTGGTATTGTGTCTGCTGAAATCACATTCTAAAGAGGGAGATCTCTACAGCCACGGCTGTAAGGAACTAAAATCATAAACAACAGGTAAGAATTTCCCAGCCTTTTAAAGAACGCTGAATTTCATCTCCGCATTAAAAACCACCACCACTGGCTCCTTCATGTGCAAGCTGAATCCAGCCGAAACTTAAAACTAAGGCCATTTTAAAGTTATCCAATTTACCAGTAGGTCTCTCAGGAGATTTATTTTCTTCTGGTTTTCCGCCAAAAATTTTCTCTCCATTTCCATCTTTGCCAGTATATGGTTACTAATAGACCTTACACCCTAATTGCTTATCTAATTTTCTTATGTATGATATATTTCTTGTCGCCTTTTCCCTTTCTCTTTAAGGCAGCAACTAAGTAGGTATTTCGTGAAAAACTTGCTTCACTATTACTTGTATTTTGTGTCACTCTTTTGTGATGTTTCAAGGAATAGAACGCGGAATGGGGAGCAAGTAAACACTACTTTTTTGTCTTGTCCCTCGTCCGTTCCGAAATGGGTAAGCGGGTCATCAGAAGACGGATAGCACGCGAGTGGACTGGCTGTATTCTTGTGACTGGATGTAGAGTTCACTCTAACGAAGATAGGGGAAACGTCAAAGTTAAGAAATTTCATAAATAGATGAATCACGAATTATTGTTCGCTTCCCCATGTACTATTATCAATAGAGTTAATTTTCAGAAAGTAGATGGACAGAGAGGAAATTATGGGTTTAAAATTCTGGAGAGTTGGTTGCTGATTTTTCTCGTTTCCAGAAAGAAATAATTAGGTTTGTGCGATGTACATCGTGTCCTTGTGTTCTGCAATATTATACCAAGCTTTATGAGAAACAGTATAGACACAACGGCATCAGAGACCACACCACACCATTCACCGGTTTTTAAATTTCTTAAGTCAGTTATAAACAATGCTAGTCATTTAATGAGTTTGCTTTACGTAAGTTTCATTTAATAATACACACTGAACACAACTGACACTTAAGAACTGGACAACGATTCATGTACTATATATTGACATTGATATATACAAATATGCTATTCTATTAATACTGAAGCACACAGAGAATGGTTTTATTATATGCTTTTTGATTGAATTGAAAAACGTGCAATAGTTTTCTTACATTTGTGCATCCTTTGTAACTTTTAAAGCAAGCGTTTTCTCTATATACCACCAGATTTAACATTTAAAAATTCTAAGTTTTACCATCGCAGAGCTTTGGTGTGTTGTGTTGTGTATGATTCTTTAAACAAATTTGTTTATAAAATTTACGTTAATTTTATACTTTAAATGGGTAATTATAATTTGCCACAATGTTCCAGACAAATTTTAGAGGCAGGCCTTTGTATCAAATTTTGTGGATAATAGTAATGCGCTTTTGAAGTGTATTAGACCTACAGTACATGCTGATCAGCACAATCTTAGTTGAGAAGCTCATAGTTGCTGAGTAATCAGACAATTCCCCTTTCCTATGTGATCCAACAATTTATTGCCGTATTTAAAAAAAAAGTCATTATTTCTGTCTATCTCTCTCTCTGTCTCTGTCTCTCTGCTGATGCAGATGACACACTCCACATAATATTGTATTCAGTTCCTCTAGGATGAAATGCAATATTATATACCCTTCTAACACTATGTTGAAACAAACTTCCCTTTCAAACTCAGCCGTTATTATATTCTGTCACCAACATTAACCACCAAAGAAGTGATTTTTGCACTCATTTTCATTGCATGTCATGTTAAGACACACAATTCACAACTGCTGGTTCCTAAGCATTGACCGGTACGTATTTGTGAAGGAAACTCGTGTGTTACTGCGAGGTAGGAATTTAATTCTTGAATATAACTCACATGAATTTCGTGCTCTAAAATATTAACTCAGAGTCACCAGGCTTGTCTCGTACGTTACAATGGCTTCCTTTCATATTGGAATGGGGGCGAGCAAATTGCGCCAAACGGTAACGCTTCTGATTTTCCGTACGATGTTCAGTTTGACTCTCGGCCACGACACCGACTATACGGAAGTTTTATTGATTTTCCTCATTCTGTCCAGACAAATTCAGGGATAGTACCTTAAATTAGGCCAAGACCAATTCTAACACAATCTTTCTGGACCATATATCACTGTCATCTGTCTGCGGCATCTTGCTTGCTGGGATTGGGGTTTCGAATCTCGCCGGAAGCACGGACGTCCGTCTTTTGCGAATGTTATATATTGTCAGGTGTAAAGGTCTCCGACTGGCTGATCCGTCGTTAGAGTAGTCCTACCGAGCGCGGTGTGTCTGTCATCTCTGAACCTGAACAATGAGGTTGCCTAGGCCCATTAGGGAGGGCTGTCGAACCAATTAAATAATTCACTATCACCCAATTTAATGACGCAGGAGAGGCAGATTTACTGAATCAGCATTCACAAAACTACAAAAAAGTGTACAACGAGTTCAAACGGAGCACGTAGCTGATAGAATTTCAGATCTATTAGACTTACGAAAGCGTCCGATTCGACCGTGTCGCCGGTAGTTGTGAGTGTGCGAACTTAGACGGAAGAATGGGAAACTCGCGTCGGTTCTACTAATCACGTGTAAGTCTGCTTTATGGAGTGCTGTCTAGAAAAGCAACTGCTAATTTCTTTGATTAATACACAATAGTGACGACAGAGTTTTTTTTCCCCATGCTCTAGAATTCGTCCTACGCATGAAAAGAGCTTTATATCAGAATAACATCTGTACATCCTTAGGATAACAACTGTGGATACTCTGCGGAATTACAGCGCTCACTTTTCCTAAAAGTTAAATTAAAATTACATTCTTCCCAGTACACGCCACAAAGGCATATGGGGGAGTGGAAGTGTAGCTCCACTCTTTCTTAACTTCTGCTATATAAGTGATCAGCTTCACGCCCTGTCCGCTTTACCTCTAGAATCGCCCCCGGTACCCATTCACTAGGAATCTGGGTGGGCCCTAGAGCCATTCTGAACCTTTTGGACCAAAGGAAAGTCTCCTTCTTTTGCCAGGATTCAACAGCCGGATAGTCCAACCAGCAGCTTAGTCACGATAATGACTACGCTACCCCGGTTGCTTTTATTAATATATGCGAATTGCCTTAATCTGTGACACAACTTAATATGCATGGAAAAGATGAAAAATGCATAAAAATTTCGGTTTGGAACTGAAGGAAAGGGACGGAGGCTTAAATAGGAAGAATTATTACAAAGGTTCTTATAGAAATAGGGTATGAGAATGTGCTATGGATTAATCTGGCTTAGGATAAGGTACAGAAGCATGGGCTTCCCAAACGGTAGTGAAAATGAGACTTTCATAAGTGGAATAATAATAATAATATAAACGGCGAAAAGACCCTTGACTAGCTGGGTGATTGTTAGCTTTTCAAGGACTTTTCTATAGGGTGTTGTTTTTAGTGACCGATATTTGTCTTAAACATGTATATTTCAAACATTTAAGGCAAATAATATGTTTTTCCATTGCATCTACTAGTTACATTATATTATTTCCTCTTGAAAATGTTTTGTAGTAAAATGAAAGGATTTGAAGGCTCCATGCTGTAAGGTTCGCTGGTGGTGAGGGTCCTTGCTAGTGACGTCACTCGCGTCAGTTCGGCGGACCTTGTTGTGTTTCGTAGAGCAAGCGTCAATACAATTTCAAGGGATTCTCATCGCTCTATGTGCAGGTTTACTGGCAGTTACGCAGTGCGGACGGAATCATCCCTATCGACATTTATTTCACCGCTAAGGGCAATTAAAGTCTTATTACTGTCCTATATTAATGAGAATTCAAACTTATAGAGCGTTTAGTACAACGCTTCGATATCGTATTTCATGAAAATTCGCTCAACACTTCTCGAGTTGTTATATGCGAATAGATGGACAGACTGGCATTGCGAAGGTAATAGGCACATTTCTACAGCTCCCAATGAGAACACGCCAAAAATTAATCTACTTTACTGAATAGGCAGGAATTAGGATTTATCATTGGAAAAAATGCGTTACATCCTTTGTATGAATACACAGTTATTACATACCGCTCAGCGCTGTGGCATGTCGATGTGTCTGAAGGCAATGCAGGGTCCTTTGTGGGCTCATTTAAAAACATAATGGCCATATTGTGTGTCAATTAATGAGGCAGTTTTCATTAAACGCCTGTTTTTTCCGAGTTTTCGTGGCATCTATTTAAAGTGTAGACAAGGGTTATACAAACTCCGGTTCGAAGCCAGGAAGGGCTTTGGTGATACTTTTCCTTTTAAGCACTTTCAAATCTATATCGCTTAAATGTACTGGATTGTACGTTTGCAGAGGGCAATTCGGATTATTTATCTCCCCAAGCTTCAGAATATTATTTTTTCTTACCAAAAGGATATCAATTTTCCGACCAAACACAACCATACAGATTTAGGATTTTAGTCATTTATGATACACTGTAACATGTTTCGGCTGTCCAGATCGACCATCATCAGGTGGGTGCCGGATACACAAAAAGGGAATAAAGGGAGAGAGGCCTCTCTTTACAGTGGTACAAATTATAACAATATTATACCAAAAAGGTTAAAATGAATGCTTAATTGTGTTACGTAATTTTGTATAGCAGCTATGTATTAACTTTCCAAAGAACGGAATAATAAGGTTAAAAATAATTAATATAATATAACAAGATAATTAACACATATTTATTGAATGCTTTATTTAGTTTACGTAGCAAAAATTATCCATTATGTTTTTATTCCCTCTGCGTTTTAGCAGAATTGTTGCATAAATTTTCCCTTGTCTCTCGGCTTTATCTTCACGAAAGAAACTCAAATGTTGCAGAAAGTTGCAAGGCAAATTTAACCACTGTATTTTCGTCCGAATGACATTAGGCCCACTGCTGGACCTTAAGGTACTGTACAATAGTAAAGGGGACGCGCGGTTGAGCAGTCGGTTGAGGCACTGCGCTACAAGTCAGAAGGTCGTGGTTTCGATTCCCGACGGTGTAATTGGAATTTTTCATTAAGATAATCCTTCCGGCCGCACTATGGCCCTGGGATGGACTCAGCCTCTGACAGAAATGAGCATGAGGAATATTTTCTAGGGAGTAATTTGGACTTGAATCCATGCACATGCCAGCGTTAAAACATCTTCTTAGGTCTTGTTACAAAAACTTTTTTTAAACAATTCCTCGCTATCATTATCAGTTCTCAAGTTACAGAGCGTGACGGACAGACGGATGCTGAGAATTTTGCATAATATACATTACAGCTTACAATTACTCATTATAATGTGGGCGCAGTTATATTACTGAGTATTCTGTAATCTTACGTGTACCTGCTTCTTTTCCATTCCCACAAACGTACTCATCCTTCGCGATAAATCGAGGGTACTAACACAAGAATGACATTCCTAACAAAATGTATCTGTTGTCCTACTGACTTTGCCTACTTATAATATCAATATCACTTCCATATTTTGAGTATGAACTTGTTTCTACCATAAAACGACATTAATACATTTACTAAAGACCTAGGGGATCCCATTTTATCTTGTATCGTTATGTATATTTGAACCCAGCGGCAGTAAGTCTCCTTTGTTAGCATTAATGCTTCAGTACCACCTGCAAATTTATGCGCAACATTACTTTTCAGATGCTAGGGTATTATTGCAGATGTAATTTTTGCATTGACCTCAGTGTGAATGACGGTGAATGATTCACAGCTCAACATCACGCTCTGTGGCAGCAGAAACCCCGTATCTAGGCTATACGTGTGATGTTATGCTCCTCGCTGCTACATGAAGCGCTGCGGTTTCCTATCAGATAATAAGAGACCCTCGTACGTGGATTTACGTCGAGGGTTATGTGACAGTGCAGAATCCGTGAGATATAGTGGGATCAAAGTGAAGTCTGCAGTGTTGTTGCTTGGAAAGGAAGAGCTATTGTACATAGAATATAATCATTGTAACAGTAATACTATATGGTATTTAAAACAACATGTTTCAACTAAGCAGGTCACCTTCAGTTTTTCTCGTGACATAATGTTTCAGTTTATTTTTGTACAGTACTAATATGGCGGTAGATTTTCTGCTTGGTGTGTGTGTGTTCGGTTGTTCTATGGTCCTTAAAACAACATGTTTCGACTAAGCAGGTCATCTTCAGGTTATTTCCGTGACGAATATGGTTCAGTTGAATTGTGTGCAGTATTTACGTGGCGGATTTTTCATTGATGTAATCCTTCTGGCCGCACTATGACACTGGGATCGACTCAACCTCGAACAGAAATGAGTACTAGGAATACTTCCTGGTGGCTAAAGGCGGCCGGTGCGTACAGCTGACATCCTTACCACCTTCATGTGCCGACTGTCTATAAATTCTGAGAGCCTCATCCTTCTGGAAACCTCAGGGCCTCTCCAGAACCTTACTTATATGGCGGTAGTTTGTGTGCTTGGTTAGTGTGTACTCGATCCTTAAAACAACGTGTTTCGACCTAAGTAGGTCATTTTCAGGTTTTATTTCCCGACGCAATGAAGTTCAGTTTTTTTTGTAAACTATGGTGGAAAAAATCTGAAGATGACCTATTTAGGGCGAAAATTATTATAAGGACCATATAGCATTACTGTTATAATTATTATGTTCTATATAATGACAATAACATACTTTGAGCAGGATAACCTTTACTTTGAATTTAAGTACATCACATAGCACAACTGTAGGTAAACAATAACGAAAAGGAACAGCCTGTTTTATTGCTGAGAAGTTAAAATCAGTGTCAACATTTAGAGGAACTTTCTACTTTTATTTTAAAGTTGCCCATTCCTTGCACTTTCTAGATCAATGTATTCAGTTTTTATAACCAATGAAATGTTAATTATATATAAATATTATAAATATTAAAGGCGTATCTCCGACATGTTTCGGTACAAGTTTACCATCTTCATGGAGCACAATTTGCCGGTTTTTAAAAATCAGTTGCCAATGTTAACCTTGCTATTTACAATTGGTTTTTAAAATCTGGCATTATTCTCCCTAAAAATGTTACATTGTACCGAAACATGTGGGAGAAACGCCTTTAATATTTATATATAATGAACATTGTGTATGTGGTTGGTAAAATAAACTAATTTTTTGCTTTTTTATGTCCTAAGCAACTAAGTGACAGACTAACTAACTAACTAATTAACTAACTAACTAACTGGCTGACTGACTGACTGACTAACTAACTAACTCCAAGGCAGTACTATTAGCATACATTTAACTACGGCTCTTCTTAATACAGGTATAGATACTCAGAAAATTTGGTCACTACAGAATAGATTTAAAGAACTATTTAGCCTCTTAGTGCGGCTCATATTTGATCTGCACGCGATTGATAATGCATTGTATACGGGATACCTCTACACCAAAATCGAAGCAAAGATGACTTGCACGTTTCTGATATCACCCCAAACATTCTACTTGCCCTTCTTCTTGTTGAAGTATGCGAGCGGCTATTGAATGTGTAATGCAGAATGCCGTATTGTGCAGGACTCTATGATGAATTTCGAGATAACTTGAACATTCAGTGCTTGTAGAAGACGATGAATTGAAACAATAGAGACGGCGAAAGCGCGTTGCATGAAGTGGAGGGAGCATGAGGAAGATAACGTAATAGCGACGGTGAACAGAAATACGACTATTGTTATAGATGCCTATTGTTCTATGAATATCAATGATACAATTACACCAACTAAACACAAATTCATCTCCTAGGTGGGAACATTCAATTCTGGCCAGCGTTAGTTGAGTAAGATGTGCAACTAAAATTATAGAATATTATTCATACGAACTCTTATATATTACTTCTAATATTATGTTTAATTTTAACGAATATCATCCAGTTGTGTTGTTAATAGTACAAAATTAAATAATTATCTGCCCAAACAAAACTAAATTCTATTTCTTGTATAGAATTACATATTGCAACCTATCTCAGTTCATGCTGAGATTTACAGTTGATCTTTAAAACATGATGAGGAAGAAATGTACATTATGCAAGTATGTGAAACACCATCAAAGTAATTAAAATGATTATAAACTTTAAGCTCATAAATATTAAAAATTTTCTAATAATTTTAATAAGTTTAATTTTATGTTATGGACTTCCGTGGTGTATATTTCTTCCTCAGTATGTATTAAAGACCAGTTGTGAATCTGAGGGTGATCTGAGGTAGGTCGGATCCTGTAGTTCTTTATTATAAATAGAATATATTTGTGTTTGGACAGGTTCTTGTATCGAGACCCATTTCTCCCACTCGGTCTCTTTCCTTCTGATTTTATAATTTATGTTTATTCCGCATTTTGTTCTGTCCCTTATGTGACATATGTCTCACTCATCTAATCCTTTATGATCTGATCACCCATGTTATGTCTGGTGAACAACAAAATAAGACTAACTGTTTATACAACATTGTCCTGTCAAACATTTAGCGGAAAGAAATCTGATAAGAAGCAGTCTGGAACTGTTTCAGGTATTATCCTAATACCTGCTCGGAGCGGCTGAGGAAAATATGGAAAGACATAATTTGTCTAGCGAACGTCTGACCCTAGATCTGAACCAAGACCACATGAATGTGAAGCAAATGTGCCAATTGGTCGCGATATCGTATTGGAATTTGCGTCCCAGACTTTTACAAATAGCCACATTAATTCGTGAAATTCAATAGATACCACCATTTCCGAAACTTTGAATCGCAGAGTTGAAATTAGAATTACTTGTAGCCAAAAATCTTACTTAAAACAATAAAACCTCTCTTACTTGCGGCATCGAAGCTCTGGAGCAGCAGATTTCTGCTACACCGGAGATCTTTGTCGCTTTGATCCACACGAGCTGACAAAGTCTTCTGTTTCTATGGTGATGGAAGCTCCCTCCAATTCTTTCTGGGTGATAGAACATGCAGATATGACGGTACTGTCGGGTTTTTTAAACATTAGTCTCGCGTGGAAATTCAGTCGTGCTATTGTTGACCTTTTCCACCGCCTGTGTTACCTATATGCCGAAAAGGTTGTGTAGGTGAAGCAGGCGGATTACCTTTGTCGAAGAGAACACCGGTTATTCACTCGTTTTAGCTTGAACAAAAATAAATCCCTTTGCTACGCGTCGTAGTAACTTTAAAACTCGCTGAGTGTCACAGTCGTGCCCACATATCTGATTGTAATAACTGAACACCTTGCATCTTCTCTTCAACTTGTACTTCAAATCTTCCATGAAACAAACCAGATAGTAGTGAAGGAATTGCCTTCTAAGACACGTTTTTTAGAAAGTTAATTTGACTTGTAAATTTACAGAATTTTCCGTTATCTTACTCTTAATCGCCTGCTTGATCTCGCATTTTCAGTTCAGTTTGTTCAGTGTACACACGGAATATCACAATAAGAGTAGGTTGATTGAGATCGTTTCAAAATTCAGTTACGATAAACTCAAAACGCCTTATAATGGAACACAACGTAATTGGTACCCGACAGCACATTGAGGCCCCCTAGGTGTTCATCTTGGACTGACGGTATGTCATATTATTATAGAAAATGAGAAAAATAATTAAGGTGTTGAAGATGTTCTGCGTAACCTGTCACCAAATCTGTGTTGTATATTGAAGTCGTCAATTTTTCTGTAATAAGCTGTTTATTTAATAGGAAACAGACTAAGATCTATTGGATAGCAGATGATATTAGTGATTTGCCGTGTGTTACACGTGGTATTCATCGCCAGGCAGCATCGATATATACATAATTTCACCTACAAGACTGTCGTAGTCTTTTGTATTTCTACAATGGTCAGACGGCCTCGAAATAATACTTTTTACCAAAAATCCCCCTCATCCTGACATATTCCGTTAAATGTCAAGCGACCTCCACATGTACATACTTTCACCCACAAAACACTCGCAGTCTGACATGTGGCGTTTATGATCAGACGTCAACAACATTTATATACTCGTATTTTCGCCTTTAAGGAACTTTCCGCTGTATTTTCAGTCGGTCTCTCAGACTCATATTCGAGGTCGCTATGTTAAGCGTATTAGTGGGGCATGCTGCGTGCTCAGGTTGCGGATGGAGCAAACGCGACACAATACTGATGATAGCTGCGGATACGTACGCTGAATAACCAATCGCAGACGACAGACTGAAGTTGGTAATTTATCTTCGGGTTTGGACGGTGACTTGCATCATCTGACGATAAGAAACTGCGAGCTGTATAAATTTGACGAGTGGTTAATGGTCATTGAATATGGAGAGTTTTGGTCTTAAAATAAAGAAAAAGACGTGGCTGCTCTAAACATATTATTGTACCTTCGGGATTCACAAACGAAAAGGGAGGTTATCTTTGTCGTATAAACAATTGCTATCTTGTCAAGTGTGTCTATAAACAGGGGCGTTAGGTAAAACAAATGATAATAAACACTAAAGAAATGTTATGACGTTTAATCATTCTCAGTCTATGATAAGAATATGAAAAATTAGTGCTGCGTTATTCACGGTGGATGTATGGAGTCTTCGCATCTGTGCAAATCTTCACTTAACGTGATTTTCGCTCATATTAGTAACACTCATTGGCCAATACTCATGTATTGTAAAAAGAAATTTGTAAGTGAATGTAGGCCTAATAGTTTTAAAATTTCACATTTCCAAGTTGAAAGTAAACAACAGGACAATTGTGTTAGTATCTAAAAAGTATGAAAATATCAAAATTTGGATACCACGTGAATGTAAATGGAAACATTGTAACCGATATAGGGTGTAAGTCTTTTATTAAGAGACAAAATTGTACATTTAAAGCCTAGGTCAGAACTGTTTAAAAAATTTGCTGGTTTGGTTTATGATGGGGGAGAAATTGGAGTGTGTCAGTATTAC
>Ga0123354_10008251_pt1 | contig 15818 bp, 11 predicted proteins | sample TergutLab28metaG_2_FD_97872 | JGI IMG/M metagenome (GOLD analysis project Ga0123354, IMG submission 97872) | Labiotermes labralis P4 segment gut microbial communities from Petit-Saut dam, French Guiana - Lab288 P4 | ecosystem: Host-associated > Arthropoda: Insects > Digestive system > Gut ...
AATAGTTTACCATCTTTATTTTATCGGAATTCTGCGTATGCAAGACATCCGAAATGATATAGGGTAAATCCTCCTGAGTAACAATTTCTTTTTTATCGCCCAACTCAATAATCCGGTCGGTGACTTTTTTCATGGATATTTCATCCAATTCAATTCCTATTGCTTCCAGATTTTTCTTAATATTGGATTTTCCGGACATTTTCCCTAAGGCATACTCACGGTCTCTTCCAAATCGTTCGGGTAATAAATTATTGTAATAGAGATTGTTTTTATTATCGCCATCGGCATGGATTCCGGCGCATTGAGTAAATACATTGTCGCCGATTACAGGCTTGTTATTCGGAATACGAACGCCGGAATAGGATTCAACAATGCGGCTGACTTTATTCAGGTTATTTTCTACTACATTGGTTTGAACATTCAATTGGTCGTGAAGCACAGCGATGACGCTTGCCAAAGGAGCATTTCCTGCCCTTTCTCCTAATCCGTTGACAGTGGTATGAATACCGGAAATTCCGGCTTGAACGGCGGAAAATACATTTCCGATAGCTAAATCATAATCGTTATGCGCATGGAAATCAAAACGGAGTCCGGGGTAACGCTCAATCATTATTTTGCAAAATTCCGCCGTATTCAATGGATTAAGTATTCCTAACGTATCCGGAATCATGAAATGCTTGATATTCCGGTCTTTCAAATGCTCCATCAGAAAGAAAACATATTCGGGCGAATTAACCATACCGTTTGACCAGTCTTCCAAATAGATATTCATTTCAATTCCCATTTTTTCGGCATGGTCTAAAATCTTGTAAATATCGAATAAATGTTCTTCGGGAGTTTTTCGCAGTTGTTCCTTACAGTGCTTCAATGAGCCTTTGCACAGTAGGTTCATTACGCTGCATCCGGCGTCTTTCACCCATTTCAACGACATATTGCCATCCACAAAACCTAATATTTCGATTCTGTCGATGTAGCCATTGGCAGCCGCCCACTGTGAAACCCGTTTGACCGTTTCAAATTCTCCGGAGGAAACTTTTGCCGATGCAATTTCTAAACGGTCAACATTTAAATCTTCAATCAGTAAACGGGCAATATGTAATTTTTCTGTGCCTGCGAAAGAAACGCCGGAAGTCTGTTCGCCGTCGCGCAAAGTCGTATCGAGTATTTCAATGTTCATAATTATCACATTATCACATTAGCACATTCATACTCTTCAATCTTTTCTTTTTTGCTTAACAGATAGTCGATATCATCAAATCCTTTTAGAAAACATTCTTTTTTGTATGAGTTAATAGCGAATTGCTCTGATTTTCCGGTTGCATTGTTCGTAATCAATTGATTTTCCAAATCAACGGTTAATGTTATATTCGGATTATTATTGATCGACGAGAATATTCCTGCCAGAAAATCGTCTGAAACAACTACCGGTAACACAAAATTATTCATTGCGTTATTTTTGAAAATATCGGCGAAAAAGCTGGAAACCACAACTTTAAATCCGAAGCCGGCAAGCGCCCACGCTGCATGTTCGCGGCTTGAACCGCTTCCGAAATTTTTTCCTGCGACTAATATTTCTCCTTTATAAACAGGATTGTTCAACACGAATGATTTCACCGGACGATTGTCTTTATCGTATCGCCAATCACGAAAAAGGTTATCGCCAAAGCCTTCTTTGGACGTTGCTTTCAGAAATCGCGCGGGAATAATCTGGTCTGTGTCCACATTCTCTAATGGAAGCGGAACGACTGTACTTGTTAATTTTATAAATTTTTGCATAATCATCTAAATTTAAACTGTTCTTGGATCTGTAATACGGCCTGTTATTGCAGCAGCGGCGGCAACCGGCGGGCTAGCGAGAATGGTTCTTGCCCCGGGGCCTTGTCTGCCTTCGAAATTACGATTCGATGTCGATACGGCATATTTTCCGGAAGGAACTTTGTCGTCGTTCATCGCCAAGCAAGCGGAACATCCCGGCTGACGTATTTCAAATCCGGCTGCTTCCACAATTTTATCCAAGCCTTCTTCGCGAATTTGCTTAGCAACTTTCCACGACCCCGGAACTAACCATGCAATCACATTTTCCGCTTTTTTCTTTCCTTTTACGATTTGAGCAAATGCGCGGAAATCTTCAATCCGTCCGTTGGTGCAACTTCCCAGAAAGACGTAATCGACCGGTTTTCCAATCAGTTTTTCTTCCGGCTGAAATCCCATGTATTTCAACGCATAGAGAAATGATGTCCGGGAAGATTCATCAATCGTATTTAATGCCGGAATTGTATTATTGATACCCATTCCCATGCCGGGATTAGTGCCGTAGGTAACCATCGGTTCGATGTCGGCTGCATCAAAAACGACTTCCTTATCAAATACCGCATCTTTATCCGATGGCAACGTTTTCCAGAAGGCTAAGGCTTTATCCCAATCTTTACCTTCCGGAGCAAACAGGTTCCCCTTGATATATTCAAACGTTGTTTCGTCCGGAGCGACCATGCCGCCTCTTGCACCCATCTCAATAGAAAGGTTGCAGAGCGTCAAGCGTCCTTCCATGGAAAGGTTTTCGATAGCTTCTCCCGCATATTCAACAAAATAGCCGGTAGCTCCTCCGGTTGTCATTTTTGATATCACATAAAGAGCCATATCTTTTGCGGCAACTCCATTTTTTAACTGATTTTTAAGCGTGATCCGCATGGTTTTCGGTCGGGATTGGAAAACGCATTGCGTTGCCAAAACCATTTCCACTTCGCTGGTGCCGATTCCGAAAGCAACGGCTCCCATAGCGCCATGCGTCGAAGTGTGCGAATCGCCGACAACAATTGTCATTCCAGGCAGCGAAAGTCCGTTTTCAGGACCAACGACGTGCGTAATACCATTCAGTTCGTGACCTACCGGAAAATATTCAAGCCCGAATTCCTTGACATTTCTATCCAACGCTTCAACCTGCTTTTTGGAAATCGGATCTTGAATCGGAAGTTCCTGATTCAAAGTTGGAATATTATGGTCTGGCATACAGGTGATTTGTTTCGGACGGAAAACTTTCAATCCCCGCTGACGAAGTCCTTCAAAGGCTTGCGGACTGGTAACTTCGTGAACATACATCCTGTCTATGTATAACTGAGTGGGACCATTTTCAACTTGTGTTACAACGTGTTTGTCCCAAATTTTATCAAATAAAGTTTTTCCCATATTGTTTTTATTTTACAAATTTATTAATTGCATCAATATATGCTTCTACAGAGGCGGCGATAATATCGGTATTTGCTGAAAATCCGTAGTAGTTAACTCCGTTGTGTTCGACTTGCATGTGAACTTTACCGACGTCGTCGCTTCCTTTATTAATCGCCTGAATCAAAAATTCTTGAATAGTCATTTGACGATGGATAATCTGTTTCACGGCTTTAATGGCGGCGTCTACTGGCCCGTTGCCCGAAGCCGCCGCTTCAAATTTCTCGCCGGCAATGTTCAGGCAAAGGCTTGCCACCGACTGAATACCAACGCCTGAAGTCACTTGAAGATATTCTAACTTAATTCGGTGCGATTCAGTACGATCTTTTCCGGCAAGGACAAGTAAGTCTTCGTCGTTCACATCTTTTTTCCGGTCTGCTAATTTAAGAAATTCTTCGTAAACCTCATCTAATCTTTCTTGTGAAAGGTCGACGCCTAAAATATGCAAGCGGTGTTTCAGGGCTGCATGTCCGCTGCGGGCGGTCAGCGCAATGGTGTTGGCATCAATTCCTACATCGGTCGGGTCGATAATCTCATAATTCTCACGGTTTTTCAGTACGCCATCCTGGTGAATTCCCGAAGAATGTGCAAAAGCGTTTCGTCCGACAATTGCTTTGTTCGGTTGAACCGGCATATTCATCAAGCTGGAAACCAGCCGGCTTGCCGGATAAATATGCTGGGTGTTGATGTTGCTTTCAATTCCTATTTCTTTGTGGCTCTTGAGAATCATCACCACTTCTTCGAGAGAGGTATTACCGGCGCGTTCACCGATTCCGTTGATAGTCACCTCTGCCTGACGCGCTCCGTTAATGATTCCGGCGACGGTATTCGCTGTAGCCATTCCTAAATCGTTGTGGCAATGCGTAGAAATAACGGCTTTATGAATATTTTTTACATTTTCAGTTAGAAATTTTATTTTTTCGCCATACTCATCCGGAAGGCAATAACCGGTTGTATCCGGAATATTTACAACCGTTGCTCCGGCATTTATCACCGCTTCCACCACCTTTGCCAAATAAACATTGTCGGTTCGTCCGGCGTCTTCGCAGTAAAATTCCACATCTTCAACGTATTTTTTGGCATATTTGACGCAGGCGATTGAACGCTTAAGTATTTCATCTTCCGTCGAATTGAATTTGTACTTAATGTGATAGGGCGAAGTGCCGATTCCGGTATGAATCCGCTTTCGTTTTGCAAATTTTAGCGCATCGGCGGCAACGTCAATGTCTTTTTCTACCGCGCGGGTTAGCGCGCAGATGACAGGCCAGGTGACTGCCTTTGAAATTTCAACGACAGAATTAAAATCTCCCGGACTGGAAATGGGGAATCCCGCTTCAATGACGTCCACCCCTAATTTTTCCAAAACTTGCGCCACCTGAATCTTTTCAATGGTGTTCAACTGGCATCCGGGAACTTGTTCGCCGTCGCGCAAGGTAGTGTCGAAAATAAAAAGTTTGTTATCCATAATTTGTCTTTATATTGAATGAAAAAAACCTTTCTCATCCGAAGCGAGAAAGGTTTTTTACTATTTATTACCTTATTTTACATACCGTTCTCGCTTCAGCTTGCCTTTTGCAAGAGAATACCGATAATAGCGAGTAACAAATCGTATGTAAGGAAATTATTCATTTAATAATCTTTTTGATTACTGAAATTCGAGGCAAAGATAAAAAGTGTTTTTCGTATATGCAAATTTTGAAATGAAAAAGATGAAAAATGTTTATTTTATAATTGAGGGAAGGGCAAAACTTCTACCTTAGGTAGAGAAAAATTTATATATTTTGTAGATAGCATTCCGCAAGCAGCTAAAATATCTTCGCCGCGCGAAGAGCGGATGGTAGATATAATCCCGTGGGAAGAAAGGTAATCCCGAAACGGAATCATATTGTCCACTTTGGTTTCAGGTAAGTTTACGCCGGGAATAGGATGATACTTTATCAAATTCACGCGGCCGGGAATGCCGGATAATAAATTCGTTAAATCCCGGGCGTGACGCCGGTCGTCATTCACTCCGCCGAATAAGATATATTCGAACGAAATTCTTCGCTGATGAGAGAAATCGTATTGCTTAATCAATTCGATTATTTTTTCTGCCGGAAACGCTTTTTCTGCAGGCATCCACGAAAGCCGCTCTTCATGATAAGGCGAGTGGAGACTAATGGCTACGTGACAATTCGTTTCTTCCAACAACCGTTTCAGTTCCGGCAAGATTCCAATGGTTGAGACTGTGATTCTCTTCGGACTTAAAGCCAAACCATAATCAGCAGTCAGAATTTCCAGCGTTTTAAAAAGTGCGCTTCCGTTGTCCAACGGCTCGCCCATTCCCATGAAAACATAATTAGTCAATTGGCTGCTTTCAGGGAGCGACAAAATCTGGTTCATGATTTCGGAAGATGATAATTGAGCGGTGAATTTTTGTTTTCCGGTCATACAGAACATACAATTCATTTTGCATCCGACCTGTGAAGAAATACAAATTGTGGCTCTTTCTTTATCAGGAATATAAACCGTTTCTACAAATTTATTATCGGCAACAGGGAATAAATACTTTCGCGTTCCATCCGCCGAGTCCTGTATTTGCGAATAATCCAATCGTCCGATTACATGGTTTTCTTTTAATCGTTCCCTTCCTTTAAGCGGAAGATTTGTCATCGCATCAATTGTCTGAATTTGCTTTTTATACAACCAGTCCGCAATTTGACGCGCTGCAAAGGCGGGCATTCCCAACTCGCCCGCCAATATTTCAATTTCACTTAGTGTTTGTCCTAATAACGGCTTCTTAATCATTAATAAAAACGGCTCCTGTTATCTTCAATGGTCGCCTTGTCTCTTAATATACGATTGCTTTGAACCAATTGCATAATTTTATAACTGTTCTGCATGTTCATTTGAAGCTTCTGAGTGGCTTCATCATACTTTTGATTACTTGTATTTTTAGCAGTTAACGACAAAACATATACCCCGTTTTTGCCTGCAAAAGGGCCTGTAATATTGCCGACTTCCGAAGCAACGGCTTTCACATTCACTATCGGCTCCGAACCGATTCCTGTAATTCGAGGCGTGGTAAACGTAACAAATTTAACTTCTTGTATCGGAGAATTCATTGCTATCGAATATGCGTCCAAACCGCTAAGATTCTTTGCCTCCAATGCGGCTACGATTTTGGCGCCTTTCTTTTCATTTATCAATTCTCTTTTCAAAATATCGGAAACGTCTTTTAACGGGCGGAAACCGGCTTTAAGATCTCCTTCTATCGCTGCTATAACGAAATAGTTCTGACATTCGAATATTTCGGAAATCTCTCCTTTACTATGACTGTTAGCCCACTTAATTACTTGTCTCGTATTTTCAATAGAAGCTATATTAGTTTGATTTTCAAGAACCTGTACATTTGTCTGACAGACATATCCTGCATCTGCCGCCGCCGCTCTAAACTTATCCAAGGAATGATTTTTGGAAAGATATTGATTCAAACTGTTGTATAATTTATTATAGGTTTCCTGGCTGGGAGTCGTTTCCATCCGAACCAACCCGATTTTGTATTTCGTTACCGGTTTTGTTTTTTCGACGACTTGAATCAAATGAATTCCATAAGAAGTCTTAACGGTAAAAAGTTCATTGATTTTTGCATTAAAAAGTTCATTTGCAAATTTCACATCCACTCCGCTAACTAAAGAAGTTTCCGTTTGCCAACCCATATCTCCGTTGGTTTGTCCGTTTGATTCTACCGAAGCGACATCAGCAAACGATTTACCGGATTGTATCACTTTTATTAAACTGTCAATATGAATTTTAGTCTTTGCCTCATCCGTATTGGGAAAAGTCATCTGATTTACTTTTATCGAATCGGGCGCTTGGGTTATTCCAATCAATTTGTACATATTGTAGGTTTTGTCCGTTAATTTCGGACCATCAATATCCCCGATAGAAGCGTGTTCTACAAAACTTTTCTCATCATTGCTTAATTGTGCAGCAGAGACATAGGCATCTATAAAAGGGGTATCCGAATTATCACTGATCACGTCTGCCGGATTGTCAGCCTTTGCCAATTCATCTTTTACTTTTTCCATACGTGCGGAAATATCGGAATAATCCGTTTCACTCGGTAAAATGCTTACGGCAATATAACTTATCAATTTAGCGGTTTCTTGCTTATAATTTTGCTTTCGCGCATCATACAATTTAGCGATATCGGCATCACTGACTACGAAGCCTGTATCGGAAATAGAAGTATAGGGTTGGGATACGTAATTAAAGTCCACACTAACTGCATTGTCATTATAAGCCGCTTTGGAATCCAAAGAATTAGCTACAATTGCTGAAATCATCAAGTTGGAAAATTTGTCAACCAACTTTTGTTCTTTAACATTTTTTTCTACGGTCAACCAATTTTCTTTTTCTTTTTGAAGTTGTTGCTGCTGTTCGGCGGTATACATACTCCAATCGTCCGATTCGATTAACTGGAGAAATTGTATTAAGCTGTTCTTATCGAATGCTTTGGTTTGTGGATTCTGAAAATAGGGTATTTGCTTGATAATAGGAGATATATTATTCCCCATTACTAAATCGGCGAGTTCATCTTTACTAACTATAAAACCTACTTTATTACTTTGATTATTTAATAAAATCGTACCCACCAATTGATCAAAAACCATTTGTCGAAGTTGATTTTGTTGGTCTTCCGTAAGCGCAGTACCACGACTTTTGTAATTATTAGTCATAGCTTCCACTGCATCCTGATATTCCCTGATACCTATCGACTGCCCGTCAACGATAGCTACTTTTTCTTTGTTTTGACGGAAAAAGGTTGATCCCGACCGAAGAAAGTCACCAATAATAAATGCAAATAAAGCAAGACCTACGACGCCTACCAATAAACCGGCTCTATTCCTTATTTTCTCTAATGTTGCCATTGAATTTTATGTTAATATAAATTATTTTTCAGAAATTGCGCACGAAGGTACAAAATTTTGTTGTATCTACCGCAATAGTTTAAAGATTTTTTTATTTTTAATTAACTTTAAGTTTAACTAATTCTATTTTTGTGTGGGTTACCCTGAGAATTTTGAACGCCAATCGACCGATTACAACCGTCTCATTCAGTTTCGGAAAGTTTTGATAATGGTTCAAAATGTAACCGGCTACGGTAATGTATTCATCCGATTCGGGAATATCCAAATCAAACATATCATTGACTCTGTCGATTTCCATTCTTCCGGAAAGCACATAAGTGTCTTCACTTATCTTTTTAGCCGTAAACAATGGCGTGTCATGTTCATCTTCAATCTCTCCAAAGATTTCTTCTACTAAATCTTCTAATGTAACAATGCCGGAAGTTCCTCCAAATTCGTCCACTACGACTACCATGCTTTTCTTTTCGGCAAGCATGGTTTTCATTAATTTATTGGCAGCCATATTTTCAGGCACTACGGTTAAAGATACGATGGATTTCGACCAGTCGTCGGGCTGGACAAATAACTCCAATGAATGGATATATCCGATAATGTTATCTATGTCTCCTTCATAAACAACAATTTTAGAAAATCCTGTTTCGGTAAATTTAGAAGTGAGTTCTTTCAAGGAAATCTGCCGGTCAACAGCAAGTATTTCCGTTCGCGGCACCATACAATCCCTGACTTTTACCTGAGAAAAGTCCATTGCATTTTGGAAAAACCGGACTTCCGTGTCCAATTCTACATTTTCAGGAGTTTCTTCAATCGTTTTTTGAAGAAAGTAATCCAAATCATGCCGTCCATACCGTTTGTAACTGTCGTCGGATACTTTTACTCCAAAAATGCGCAATATCAACGTAGCAATCCAGGAAGAAAATGTTGAAAAGGGATACAAAATAATATAAACAATATATAGTGGTATAGCAAATATTGAAAGGAAAAAATTCGGATTAACCCTTGTCACCGTTTTGGGTATAAACTCTCCTGCAATGAGAATAAACACGGTGGCAATCAGTGATTGAACCAGCAAAATAAATAGATCGCCGGAAATAAAAGGCGTCATCAAAGGCTTGAGCGCACGAGCCATAAACAAGCCGTAAATTACCAACGCGATGTTATTCCCGAGCAACATGCAAGAAATGAATTGATTGGCGTTAGAATAAAACCGGTTAAGTATTTTGAAAGTAAAGCTTGATGATTTATTCTCCAACTCGAAAAACAGTTTGTTCGAACTGACAAAGGCGATTTCACCCGCAGAAAAGAATGCGGAGAACAGCAACGTAATTCCTATTTCCAACCAAAGATTATTCATGGCAGATTCAAACTATCGGAGCGTACTGTATTTTGCTGAAGAGAATCGGCTGACTCTTCAACATTTATCGTTCCTTTTCCTACAAAAAGAAAAATAGATGTCAACATTTGATCGGATCTAAAACCATTATCTCCAATGATGAAACTACCGTCAGGATTCGTTATTTTAACGCGTTGAAAGGAATAGAACGCATTCCCGTCTTTGAGAGGAGCTTTACGATTCCAAAACAGTTCGTTGGTTTCAAAAGTTTTCCCTTCTTTATTCGTAACGACAACATTTCCAACAGCTCTCCCAAGTTCTTTTTTATCAAAATAATAAGCAGTATCGGCCACAATATTCACCTCTACCTGAAAGAGAGAATCAAATTGTTCGATATGAATTTTTTCAGGGAAATACGAATAGGAATCTCCGCCATTGGAATAAGTATCCCATATTTTTGCTTTTACACGGTAGCGAACAATTCCCGAATCGGAGACCAAGGTCGAAAGATTTTCGGTATGCATCATCGGTATCGCTTTTGCATCGACAGAAACCAACGGCATGTTCTTTTTGTTATTATTGCATGATAAAACTACTATACAACAAGTTAACAGAAAAACTACTGCACTCTTTGTTTGAAGAACCATAATTCATTGAATGTATAACTAAGCGATATCTTGAAATACTGTTCTTCAACAAGGCTATTCAGTTCCGGTTTAACAACCGAATATTCAAAGGCTATATTGATATAGGAACGTTTGTCCTGCCACCGCTTGTCCTGTATAGGAATCCCTAATCCCAAATTAACCCCGTAGTCATTGTATTTTGAATCTTGTATCTTAAGGTAAGAGTTGGTATAATACAATCCACCTCTGTAATGCAGTTTATATAATAGGTTATTACTGGTTCGATTCGGTATAAATTCACATCCTGCGTTCACTTTCATGCGATTATTGAAAGCGCCCGTTTGGTCGTAATATTTAACATTCGCCCATTTCTGATACAAAATGTCGGCGCCAACGGTCAATTTACCCAATTGATTATAAGATAATCCCAAACCGAATGACTCAGGCATTTCGAACACAGAATCTCTGGAGATCGAATTGTCACTGCTTATAATCGTTGGAGTTTGTGAAGAAGCATCGATTCGATTTATTCCCGTCATTACTTTTGCTCCGAAACGTGTTTTAGGCGTATAAATAGCGCCAATGGTCACCGTTTTAAATTTCCCTACCGATTGATGATATTGCAATCCAAAATCATACAAAAATCCGTACGAGCGAATCGTATCCGCCCAATCGGTGTTATAATTGTTGGAAGAACTGAAAGTAACTAAGTTATCATGCACAATATCGCCGAATAAATAGGATAGTTTTACACCGATTGAAAGCCTTTTCAAAAGATCGTACGAAAAAATAGCATATATCCGGCTTTGGCCGCCGGTTCCTGTATAAATATTTTGAACCAATCCGTTATCAGTCGTCAAACGGCTTGTATCCATATAATTATATCCGATATAGGAAACAGGTTCAAATCCTGCGCCGACGCCGAATCTTTTTGCAATCGGGAATTGCATAGCAATATATTCCAAATTTCCGTTGGTTTTTTGCTCTTTTCCAAAACTATCCTGCAACCAGGATACTTGGCCTGAAACACCCATATCAAACATGAAAGTCATCGAATCGACCGAAGAAAAAGAAGCCGGATTCATTGGATTAATCATCTGTGCATCCCGTAGCCCGTAGCCGATACCTCCCATTCCCCGTTGGGAAATAAATGCTTTATCGGCTAAATCGCCATATCCGTACCGTGTATAAGGAGAGTTTGTACTGTTCTGAGCGAATGCTATGCCTGGAATCATTCCCAAGATAGCCCCCAAAAAAACCATTTTAACTGTATGCATATTTGTAATTCAAAATTTCATTCATTGCTGCCGAACTCCATTTTTGCTTGCAAAGATAAAAGAATATTTTTACTTATTAGTCGTTCGATCGCATATTAACTTATTTTATCATTTAATTTTGGGGATTATTTGTTTTTTTCTTACCTTTGGCAATCGTTATGATTCACTTTCTCATTTATGATTGTAAAGTTAAATCACATTTGGCATTTGATAGAACCGTATAAAGGAATCCTTTTTTTTCTGCTTCTTCTGTTCTTTTTCCATTTTTCATGGAAAATAGCTATTTCCGGAGATATGGACAGTGAAAATATTTATCTTTTCGGAAAAGATATTACGCCTGTGTGGTTTGCAAGTTCCTGTCGCGGAATGACTCGACTTGTCGCCTGGTTCATTCATTTATTTCCTAACACACAAGATCTTATAGTCGAATCAACTCGAATGAAATTTCCTACTAAAGGCAATACGTGGCTTGGCATTATCTGGGGTTGTCTCGGATTTAAACAAATGTCTATTTATGCAGGAATTATCCTGTTTTATTGGGGACCGCTTATTAAAAAATTATGGTATATTCCTTTGGGCTGTTTCATTCTTACCGTTTACAACGTTATCCGGGTTGCAGTAACGGTATGGCTAACCGACGGCGCACCCGAACGATTTGATAGTTTGCACAATGGAATCCTGCGTTATATTTATTATACGATTGTCTTTTTCCTGTGGGTTGTTTGGGAAGAATGTATTGTTAAGAAGAATTACAAATATGTCATCCGTTAAGACAAAAATTCAAAATCTGAGGCAATTGATGCAGACAGAACAGATTCACGCCTGTATCATCCCTACGACCGATCCGCATATCAGCGAATATACTCCCGACCGGTGGAAAACCCGCGCCTGGATATCCGGTTTCACAGGTTCTGCCGGAACTGTTGTTATTACAAAAGACAAAGCAGGATTGTGGACGGATTCCCGTTATTTTCTGCAAGCGGAAGAACAACTAAGGGATTCGGGAATTGATTTGTACAAAGAAGGTCTGTCCGAAACGGCGGCGTTTTCCGATTGGATCGTATCGGAATTGTCTGCCGGCGATTGTGTTGGAATTGATGGAGAAGTCTATGCAGCTTCGGAAGCAAAATCGTTGATTGAATTTTTTACGGAGAAAAACCTGAATATCCGTACCGATTTTACGCCTTATGATTCGCTTTGGGAAAACCGCCCGGCGCTTCCGGCGCTTCCGGCGTTTATTCTTCCCGAAAGTTTCGCCGGTAAATCGTGCCGTGATAAAATCAAGGAAGTATTAGCGGAAACAGATAAAAATCAAGCAAATATAACTATACTTGCAGCATTGGACGCCATCGCCTGGCTGTTCAACATTCGAGGGAGGGATGTGGAATACAATCCCGTATGCGTGAGTTACGCCGTTATTTCCGAACACGAAACCGTTCTCTTTATTTCTCCCGAAAAACTGACGGAGGAAGTGTCGGACTGTTTGCAGCAACAGGGCGTAACCGTAGCCGGCTATAAAGAAATCACGGATTATCTTCGCAGGATTCCTTCCGGCACAAAGGTTCTAATCGCTCCATCCAAAATCAATTACCTTTTATATTCAATAATTCGGGAAGGAAATTGTATTATTAAGGAAGTGACCGTTCATCCGGCAGATTCTTTGAAAGGCATTAAAAACGCAACCGAAATCGCCGGTATACGAAACGCCATGCGGAAAGACGGAGTCGCCTTGGTGAAGTTCCTGATTGATTTGGAAAAAGCATTATCGAATAACGAAACGATTACGGAATTGGATGTTGAGGCAAAACTTCGGACGTATCGTTCCGAACAGGCGTTTTATTTCGGAGAAAGTTTTGAAACCATCGCCGGATACGGCGCACACGGAGCCATCGTTCATTATGCGGCTACGCCGGAAAGCAATGCTTCCATTCTTCCCGACGGAATCTTGTTAATCGATTCGGGAGCGCAATATTTCGACGGAACCACCGATATTACCCGTACCGTTTCGACCGGAAAAGTTTCAGAATCAATGAAACGAAATTATACAAACGTTCTTAAAGGACACATTCAATTGGCTTCAGCAGTTTTTCCCAAAGGAACGGTCGGCATGCAGTTGGATGTTTTGGCTCGTCAGGCATTGTGGAAAGCCGGACAAAATTTCCTGCACGGAACGGGTCACGGCATCGGTTGCTTTCTGAATGTACACGAGGGACCGCAAAGCATCCGGATGAATTACAATTCCACTCCGCTGGAACCGGGCATGGTTACCTCCAACGAACCGGGACTTTATCTTACGGGGGAATACGGCATCCGCATTGAGAATCTACTTTTGACCATTGAAGCAAAAACAACGGATTTCGGCGATTTCTACGCTTTCGAAACCCTGACTTTATGTCCGATAGATACCCGCTTGATTGATTTCTCGTTGCTGTCTCCGGAAGAAACCGATTGGCTGAACGCCTATCATCAAAAGGTTTACGACCAACTTTCGCCTTTGCTTTCAAAGGAAGAGGCGGAATGGTTGAAAGCGAGATTTTAAAACTCCCTTTCCAACCAGCGCGAGAAAAACACATCGGAAACTTGATAAAAAGTTCGTTCTTTGGTAATTGTCTCCAAAATCAAATCTTTGTCTAAAAGCGATTGTTTCAGTCTTTGAGAGTCGGTTGGGGTTCCAATGTTGTGTTTCATCAAAAAACTTTTTGCAGACGGCTGATCCACTGTATTTTCTTTGGCAATAGCAATCAGATATTTCCACTGTGAGGCGCTAAGCAGTTCTTTGTACTGAAAAAAGATCGGCTCATTACGTTTCATCAGTTCCAGACAAGCTTCTTTAGCAATATTCATATCAATAACGGCATCATCTTCAGTCATCGAAAAAATCATATTACACAAACTTTGCGTATAAAATGTGTGTATTCTCGTCCATTCTAAAATAAAGCTAACAACTTCTTCATCCATTTTCTTTCCGCTTTTACGAAATAGCTTTTCGATAAAAAGTGTATATTTTTTGTCGTCTATTTTGTCGAGATACATAAATTGGGTACTTGCATAAAATGGCCGTTTAGCATTGGAAAACATATCAGTCATTATTGTTTTTTTACTACCACAAAAAATAAAACGAATATTATGCAAATGTTGAATGGTGGAACGAAGCATTGCTTCCGTATTTTTTTCCGGGAAATCGTTGATTTGTTGAAATTCATCTATAGCAAGCACAATCAATGTCTTTTGAGAGTTGAGAAAATTTAGAATGCCTTGCAATGTATGTGTTTTTTCACCTTCCGTATTGTACGAAATTTCCACCTGCGGTTCGCCGGAAATAGCGTCAAAACGAATAATTGGTCGGAATCCTTTAAGCAAATTCATAAAAAGTTTTCCGATAGTGGTCTTTTCAGGAAATTTTTTAAGTATTGCTTCCGAAAGCAACTTATTAAAATCGGCTTGTGAGATTGCAAAATTTATATCAACATACAAACACTCTATGGATTTGTTCTTTTTGTAATGTTCGAAAAGATGCAAGATCAGTCCTGTTTTCCCCATACGGCGGGGTGAAACGAGTGTTGTGTCGATACCGTTTTCAACATTTTCGCACAAGCGTTTGAGTTCTGCTTCCCTATCGCAAAACAATTCTTTTGATTTATAGCCTTTTAGCAAAAAAGGATTAGAACTTTTCATAACATTCTATTTAAATGTTTTTGCAAAGCTAATCAAAATTCTTGTACTATCAAAATTTGACTATCAAAAAATGATAGTCAAATTTTGATAGTCATATTAATCAATTAGGTTTAAGCCGAAAGAGCGAAAGCAACGGGCCCGTTCAGACGATAATCAATCACAGGAATTATAAAAAATCACAGTTTAGACTCACTCTTCCGGATGATAGATTTTATTCATTTTCGGACGTATCAACAGCCGGAGCGATACATCGTAGGTGAAATAGCTCCAAACCCAATCGACAAAGACGGATACTTTGTTTTTCATTCCCACAATAGATAAGATATGCACCCACAGCCACAACCACCAGGCGATCATTCCGCCGAAATGGAGCTTCCAAATATCGGCGACCGCTGCATTCCGCCCGATAGTAGCCAATGTTCCCTTGTCTTTATAAACAAATTTTTCTTTCACGGAATTTCCCTTCGCTTCCCTGTTTAAATTATTCGCCAGATTTTTAGCCATTTGCATAGCTACTTGCGCCACTTGGGGATGTCCTTTGGGAGAGCCGGTGGAAATCATCAGGCAGGTATCGCCGATGGCGTATATTCCGTCGTATCCTGCCACAGCATTGTATTCATCGACGAGAATCCGCCCGCGGTTATACGATTCATCGCTCATGCCGGGCAGGCTGTTCGGTTGAATTCCTCCCACCCAGAACACATTGTGGGAACGGAGTTTTTCGCCGGTGCTTAATTCGGCAAGAGAATCTTCATAATTTTTTACAAAGATATTC
>Ga0123354_10008252_pt1 | contig 15818 bp, 9 predicted proteins | sample TergutLab28metaG_2_FD_97872 | JGI IMG/M metagenome (GOLD analysis project Ga0123354, IMG submission 97872) | Labiotermes labralis P4 segment gut microbial communities from Petit-Saut dam, French Guiana - Lab288 P4 | ecosystem: Host-associated > Arthropoda: Insects > Digestive system > Gut ...
CCACCCTTCGGTTCCCCCCCCCCCCCCCGCTATAACTAATTGTTGTATAATAGTTTTTTGCCTGCTTCTGGGCGTTTCTTCCTCTACCTTTGCGCGTACAACTGCAACCCTCGGACAGAAGTCTGTGGGGCAGCCTTGTGGGAATCTGGCGAGTGCGCATGATTTTGATACGTCAGCTCAGTGCAATTCTTCCGCGGCGGGGGCGAGTGGGACTATGCAGGTGGGGCCATTTATTCTGGGGTCTGTGACAGCGCCGCCTTATGCGGCGGTGGCTTGTGATTCAAGTAAGGCGGGGATGTTGCAATGGACGGGATCCGCTTTCCAAGGTTGCGATGGTTCGACTTGGCTTACGCTTGGTGGGTCGGTGAATACGGCTTCGAACCCGTTTAGTTTTATAGATCAGACGGGGGTGGCGTTTGATACGACGGTTATCAGTAATGCGATAACGCTAGGCGGTTTTACGGGGCAGCTGCTGGCTGTTTGCAATCCAAGCTGTACGGGGATGTATCGCAATGGTGTTGCGGTGGGGATGTCGGCTAATTTCTCGGCGGGGGATACGATTGCCATACAACTTACTTCGGCTTCGACTGGGTTAACGCCTACCACGGCTTCCGTCACGCTTGGGACGACGACTTCGGCTACTTGGACGGTGACGACCAATCCTAATGCTTGCCTTGGGACTCCGCCTGTTGGCACGCGGTGTGATGATGGGACGATTTATGCGGGATTGTCGCCGGATGGATTTGTCCCGATGTATGCCGCGCCATGTGATGCGGGCATGAGCTGGAACGGGACAAGCTGCACTGGCGTGCGACTGAGTCTCTCATGGAATGATGGAATGGCAAATCCTGATACTGTTGCGACAGGATTCATATCCACGATCACAGGCCGCGCGAATACGGCGGGACTTGCTGCGCTTGGTAATGGGCCATCGCCTGCGCCTTATCGTGCGGCGCTCTGGTGCCATGAGCTGACGGTCAGCGGGTTTAGTGACTGGTATCTGCCCGCTCGGGGTGAGTTAGCTACGCTTCTCGGACTCAGGAGTGAGAGCAACGGATTTTCTACTTATAGCTATTGGTCATCCACTGAAATGAGCGCTAACACTGCGTTCCACCAAGCCACCACATCTAATGGCGAGGCATACAAAAGCTTCTCATCTAGTTATTTTGTCCGGTGTGTACGGCGGGGATAGACCCACCCCTCCCCCGCAGGGAGGAGGGCTTAGAGGGCGCAACCCTTTTCCTTCTTGTCATCCTCGGGCAAGCGCGAAGCGGTTGAGCCGGGGATCTGACGGTGTGGCGATGTTCTGGCGGCAGATCCCCGGGCTCTTGCTTCGTAAGCCCCGAGGATGACATGAGGGGGAAAAGCCCTCCCCCGCAAGGGGGGAGGGCTTCATTAAACTGTCATTGCGAGGCGGGCCGTAAGGCCCAACGAAGCAATCGCGGCGATATTGCAGAGATTGCCGCGTCAGGCCGGCAAAGCCGGCCTGACGCGCAATGACATGGTTTTTTTTATTTTTTGCGGTGGGCGATTAGATCGGCAATTGTGCCGATTTTTAGGTTGTGGGTTTGGGCGAAGATTTTCAAGTTGGGGAGGCGGGACATTTGGCCGTCTTCGGCGAGGATCTCGCAGATGACGCCGGCGGGGTAGAGGCCGGCTAGGCGCATTAGGTCGATGGTGGCCTCTGTATGTCCGGCGCGTTCCAGAACCCCGCCGTCTTTGGCGATGATGGGGAAGATGTGGCCCGGGGTGACGATGGAAGAGGGATCTTGCGTTTCGTCAATGGCGGTTTTTATGGTGTGGGCGCGATCGAAAGCCGAGATTCCTGTTGTGACGCCGTGGCGCGCTTCAATCGAAACTGTAAAGGCTGTGTGAAAGCGGCTTTCGTTTTTTTTGCTCATCAGCGGAAGGCTTAGGGCTTTGGCGCGGGCGGATGTGATAGGAAGACACACAAGGCCGCGGGCGTGGGTTATCATGAAGTTTATATCTTCGCCGCGTACATGCTGTGCGGCCATTAAAAGATCGCCTTCATTTTCGCGATTTTCGTCATCGACAATAATCACCATGCGGCCCGCGCAGAGATCTTCTAAAAGCTCAGAAATAGGCGCGATCATGAAAGGCCCCGATGGGCCAAAATACGATCAATGTAGCGGGCGAGCATATCAATCTCGAAGTTCAAAAGATCTCCGGCTTTGCAAGCACCAAATGTTGTGACTTTTTGTGTGTGTGAGATAATCGTGATAGAAAATTGCGCGTCCGTGACATCGTTGACTGTGAGAGAAACGCCGTCCAGTGCGATAGAGCCTTTGGGCGCGATCAGTTTGGAAAAGCCTTCAGGCATGGCAAAGACAAGGCGCACATCGTCCGTGCCTTCACTGCGCGAGATAAGAGACAGAACGCCGTCAATATGGCCGGAAACCCAATGGCCGCCGATTTCATCACCGGCGCGCAGCGAAGGTTCTATATTCACGGCCTGTCCGGTTTGCCAGTTTTTGGCGGTGGTTTTGTTTAGGGTTTCTTCGGAAAGCTGGACGGTGAAGCCTTCTTCATCCAGCGCTGTGACCGTCAGGCATATGCCGCTGCATGATACGGATGAGCCTATCTCAAGATTTGCTTGCGTGGCGGGGGCGTTGATTTTGACAGTCCAGATGCCTTTTTTGTCAAGGCTGGTGATATGGCCTATTTCCCGTACCAGACCTGTGTACATGGCTGCCTAGCTTTCCATTGTTTCATGCCGCAGCGTTTCGACAAACTCATTAAAATCAGCCGGTGTGCGGAAATCCCGATAGACCGAAGCATAGCGCACATAGGCCACATGATCCAGCCTGCGCAGAGTTTCCATCACCATGCCGCCGATTGTTTTGGTTGAAATCTCGCCATCGCCTGAGGTTTCCATGCGGCGGACGAGTCCGTTGATCAGTTGTTCAAGCTTTTCTTCATCCACGGGTCTTTTACGCAGCGCGATACGCATGGAACGCACAAGCTTGTCGCGGTCGAAGGGTTTTTTTGAGCCGTCATTTTTTAAAACCGTCAGCTCGCGCAATTGCACGCGCTCGAATGTCGTAAAGCGCGCATCGCATTGCGGGCAGGAGCGGCGGCGGCGGATGGCTGCGTTGTCCTCGCTGGGACGACTATCTTTGACTTGGGTGTCTTCAAAGCCGCAAAAGGGACAACGCATGGGGTTCCTCTAAGGATAAAGGGGATAGTTTTTGCAAAGAGCGATCACGCGCTGGCGTACGGAATCCTCAGCCGCCTGATTGCTTCCGCCTTGCGCTTTGGCGAGCGCGTTAAGGACTTCGGCAACCAGATCGCCTACAATTTTAAAATCGATGTCCGTAAAGCCGCGCGTGGTGCCGGCCGGTGTGCCAAGCCGCAAGCCCGAAGTCACGGTCGGGGGCAGCGGGTCGAACGGAATACCGTTTTTGTTGCAAGTGATGTTGGCGTGGCCCAAAGACAGATCCGCGTCTTTGCCGGTCAGGTTCTTGCTGCGCAGATCAACCAGCATCAGGTGATTGTCGGTTCCGCCTGAAATAATATCAAAGCCCTGCGCCATCAGCGATTGCGCCAGCATGGCTGCGTTTTTGACGATGTTTTGCGCATAGATTTTAAAGGATGGCTTTAGCGCTTCGCCGAGCATCACGGCTTTAGCCGCGATGGTGTTCATCAAGGGGCCGCCTTGAAGGCCCGGGAAAACGGCTGTGTTGATTTTCTTGGCGATCTCGGGATCATTGGTCAAAATCATGCCGCCGCGCGGGCCGCGCAGGGTTTTGTGCGTTGTCGTTGTCACCACATGCGCGTGCGGCACGGGCGAGGGGTGGACTCCGCCCGCCACAAGGCCTGCAAAATGGGCCATGTCCACCATCAGATACGCGCCGACATCATCCGCGATTTTGCGGAAAGCGGCAAAGTCAATCTGGCGCGGATAGGCTGTTGCGCCGGTGATAATCAGTTTGGGCTTGTGCTCATGCGCAAGACGCTCAACCTCTTTCATATCAATGCGGCAATCTTCGGCGCGCACGCCGTAGGAAATGGCGTTGAACCATTTGCCTGTGATGTTGACTTTGGCGCCGTGGGTCAAATGTCCGCCCGCGCTGAGCGAAAGGCCCATAAAGCTGTCGCCGGGCTGCAGCAAAGCAAGAAATACGGCTTCGTTCGCCTGTGCGCCTGCATGCGGCTGGACATTGGCGAAGCTACAATCGAAAAGCTTACAGGCGCGTTCGATGGCGATGGTTTCCGCGATGTCAACCCATTCGCACCCGCCATAATAGCGCTTGCCCGGGTAGCCTTCGGCGTATTTGTTGGTCATCACCGAGCCTAAAGCGTCCAGAACGGCCTTTGATACGATGTTTTCCGAGGCAATCAGCTCGATATGGTGCTGCTGGCGGTTGAGCTCGCCTTTTATAGAGGCGAAAATCTCGGGGTCGGTTTCTTCCAGAGGTTTTGTAAAAAAGTCCTGCATCACGGTATTCATATGCTCCTCAATTTGGGGTGTGACTCAAAGTGCCATGCTTGTTTAAGCTTTTCAATCCTGAAAAGAAAGGGGCTGGCTCTAGAGACCGCCAAGATTGGTCAGGATTTCGCAGCGCTCGGCGTAGCGGCCGCCTAGGGCTTCAGTGTTCAGGAAGATTTTGGCGCAGTCAAGCGCAAGGCCGGTGCCTGTAAGCTCGGCCCCCAAGGCCAGAATGTTTGCGTTGTTGTGCTGGCGCGCCAGCTGGGCCATATAGCCGTTCAGGCACAGGGCGCAGCGTATATGCTGGAAGCGGTTGGCCGTCATGGTCATGGCTTGACCTGAGCCGCAGATAAGGATGCCAAAGGCCTTGGTGTCCGTTTTGAGCGCCTGCACCACCTTGAGGGCGTAATCAGAGGCGTCCACCCGCGTGGCGTCCGTGTCGGGCCCGAGGTCGCGGATTTCAAAGCCTTCTTCCGCAAGCCAATCGGTCAAGGCTGTCTTTAAGATAAAGCCTCGGTGGTCGCTGGCGATATAGACGCGCTTTTCATACATGATGGCGCAGTCTAAAGCCATTAAGGCCAAATGCCAAGGGGGTTAGCCGAGGGTGTGTTGTGCTGTCCTAAGCTTGTGCAAGAACCGCGTGGAAGGCGCAGGCGTAGCGTCGGGCGTTTTGGCAATCTGCGTGAGCCGCCTGTCCTGTGTTTTATTGTGTGTTGTGATGTAGATGATTTGCGTTGATGGGCCGTGGGTGACTTTGCTCATAATTCGCTCCTTTGAAAAAGGGTTGATGGGTTTTACCTTGGGATTATTATAGTTTTTATTTAGGGGGAAATAATACTTTCACGGGAAAAAATGTTGGGGTGTTGAAAATAAAGGATTTTTCTTCACCCAGCCCTCATTGTCATTGCGAGGAAGGCCGTAAGGCTTGACGCGGCAATCCCTGCAACATCGCCGAGATTGCCACGTCAAGCCGGCTTCGCCGGCTTTCCTCGCAATGACAAGGATGGGGCGTGTCTTTAGCTGATTTTCTTGGCGCTATCTTGCGATACGAAAGACATGGCGTGGCCGGTGCTGGAGAGGCGGCCAAGTATGTCTTCGAGTGAGGACATCAAATCATCGCCTTGCAGCTTTAAAGTAACGCGCATGCGGTCAGTGCGTTGCTGCATTTGTTCAATCGCCTGAGTCATGGTGACGATCTGCTGCTGCGCGTTTGTGATGCCGCCTGTCATGCGGCCAACCTGATCGCCATAGGTCTGCGTGACGTTCTGGATGATCGAGGTCACCGTTTGGCCGCCCTCGGCCACCTGACGCATCTGTTTATCAAGCGCCTGCGCGACAGTGGCAAGTTTTTGTGTGGCCGCTTCACTGACCGTTTCCGTCATCACGCGGGTGGCGTTGAGTTTCTCTGCCACGGCGCCGAGCTGCGTAAAGGCTTTGTGCATGTTGCCGGAGAGATCGCCTTCATGGCGCTTAATCATCTCCCCCGCCGTGCTGAGGCGACCCAGAAGTCCGTCAATTTGATCGCCAAAGCCGCTGAGGAGTTTCGCCACTTCCTCGGTCGCCACGCGCATGCGCGCGGTGCGATCCGTAAGCTGGTTGGCCGTATCCTTGCTGGTCTGGTCAAAGCGCGAAGAGATCTTTTCAACATCGACCACCGTGCCGGCCATGACCGAGCGCAGCGATGTGCCGGTGCGGTCAAGCTGCGCCGTGATCTGCATCAGTCCGCGATTGATATCGTCAATCTGGGTTTGGACGCCGCCGCGCACCTGCTCAAGCTGCTCGCGGAAAGAGTGGCTGGCGGCTGCCATCTGGCCTTCAGATTTCTCCGTCATGGCGGCAAGGCCGGCGATTTGCTTGCTTAACGTGTCGCCCGCCGCTGTGAGTTTTTGTGTTGTTGATGTGGCGCGCGATTCAATCGCCGCAAACTCATGCGCCAGTTTGGCTGTTGTTTGCTGCGTATCGCCGCGCAGTTTGGCAAGGCGATCACTTGCGGCGGAAAGCTCCCCAATCGTTTGCGAGGCTTTTTCAACCAGATCTTTTTGCTCACCGCTCAACAGCGTTGCGCCGCTCTTGAGGGCGTGCACTTGATCCTTAATGGCGTCGTTGAACTTGCGCAAAGTGCTTTCAGCCGTGGCGGCCACCTGATCGAGGTTTGAGGCTTCATCCATAATCGTGTCACGGATAGCGCCCGCCGTGCTGATGCAGCGGTCTGTTGTTTTGAGCATGGTGTCCGTAATATCAGCCGTCTGACCTTTGAAGGTCTTGGTTGCCGTTTCAATGTCGGAGGCCGAGCGGTTGAGGATGGCGGGAATCTGTATCAGCTCCTCCCGCACCATGCCGGCGGCTTGATTGAGCGCGGATTCAGAAGAAGCCAGATTGGCCCGCAGCGCATCGCTTTGAATGGCCAATGTCGAGCCTGCGCCGAGTACTTGTTCTGTTGCCTTGGCGGAAAGCGCGGCGATGGTTTGAAGCTCTGATTCAAGAGCTGTGCGGCTTTGCGCAAGACGCTGGGTGGCCTGATCGAGCGCGGCTTTGCTTTCCTTGTCGCTGTCGGCGAGCGTTGAAATCATGGCGACAAGCTTTGTTGTCGCGCGCTCAGCCGTTTCCATCAGGCGGCGGCCATGCGTGTCGGATATATCGCTTGCGTCCGTGATAAGCTTGATGCTTTCGCGCATGCGCTCATTCACGCCCTCAATATGAAGGCCTGATTGCGCCATCACGTTGTTGATGCTGGTGGCTTGTTTTTGCAGCGTTTCGCCCGCATTTTGCGCCATGGCCGAGAAATCAAGCGCTGCTTTGTCCATCGTGCTTGTCACGCCGGTGCTTTGCGTTTTCATCTGATCGACGGTTGATTCCAGTCTGGTCATGACGTCTGCCAGATTTTCCGTCATCTTTTCTGTTTCAGTCTGCAACGCGCCGCGCGCCATCCGCGCTTCATTGTAGATGCCGGATGTGGCTTGCAGCATCGCGCGCACCTGCGCTTCAGCCGCCTGTGTGTGGCCGGAGACATTTTCCGTTTCATTTGCAATCGCGGTGCTGACGGCGCGCAGGGCGGCCATCGTGTTTTGCGTTCTTCCGTCAAGCTCATCCATCTTGCTGGTGATTTCGCTTGTGCTATCGGCAAGGCGCATGGTCGAACGTTCAGCCGCCGCGACGGTTTCATCATGCGCAAGCGTCAGGCGCGTAATCATATCGGCAAGCATCTGGCGCTGCGAATCCATCGCTGAATCCAGATCTCCCTGCTTTTGCGCAATAGTTGAAAGGTTCGTATTTATGGCCGTGGTCTGCTGGCTGATCGTGGCGCTCAGATTGTTGAGCGATTCTTCTGTCGCAGTGCTGGTGCTGCGCAGATCTTTGGCGCGGGTTTCGATCTGCCCCACAGCCGCGTTCAAGACTCCGCTTGTGTCATGCGTTTCCGTGCGCAGGGAGGCGCAGATGTCGCCGGCGCGTCTTTGCATGGCTTCGGCCTGATCCACGAGGTTTTTAACCTGTTGCGCGGCATTTTGCGTGCCGGCAATCAGGGCGGATGTTTCCTGACTGAAGGATTCGCCTGCGGTGTGGATGCTGGCAAGCGTTTTGCCCGCATGCGTGTCAAGATGATCGAGCTGCGCCGTAATCGCGCCCGTACCTGCTGTTGTTTCATCCTGAATCTGCATAAGGCGCGAGGTCAGGCTGCCCATCGCTTCGCGCTGCGCGTCAAGCGCGCTTGACAGATGATGCTGGCGCTGCGTGATTTGATCCATCGAGTCATTCAAAGACGTCACCTGACGATTTAATCCCGATTGCAGCGTTTCAAGCAGCATGCTGGCTGTGCCGCCTACATCATGCATTGTGGCGCTGCCTGTGGTCAGTTGAGTCAAAAGCTCGGTCATAATCACGCTTGTGCGATCGACTTCGGCGTGCAGGGCATCGCGCAACTGGCGGGCCTGATCCTGCAAAGAAGATGTGACGCTAAGGGCTGTGCGTGCCTGTTCTTCAGCCGCCCGCGCGTGCGCGATGAGGCTTGAAGACTGCGTTGCAAAACCGCTGCTTGCGGATTCAACATTTTCAAGCGCGCTTTGCGAGGAGCCGGAGATCTGGCGGATGTGGTTTTCAATCTGCTCCATAGCCTGAATCAGGCGCGCAATGGTGCGTTCCGCCACGCTTGATGCTTCGTTGTGCGCCGATCCCAGTTTTTCAAACAAAGCGACAAGCTGGCTGCGCTGCGTTTCATTGGTTTCCGTCAGGACGCGGTGCTGCGTGGCGATTTGCTCGCCCATAAGATTAAGAGCGGCGACTTGTTTGGTGATGCCTGTGCTGAGCGCGCCGAGCGTGTTTTCGGTTTTGTCCGCGATGCTGAGAAGATCATGCGTTGTGCTGTCAAGCCGCGTTCTGGCGCTTTCCGACAACGAGCTGTAACGCGCCTGCGCCATATCGGCGTTTTCAATGGCGCTTGCGGCTGTGGTCTGCATGGCCTTGCCTGTTTCATCAAGCTGGCGCACCGACTGGCGGAGGCTTTCCACCAGACTGGTGTTGTGCTGCTCCATCGTGCTGCGGATCTGAGTTGACTGCTCGGCAAACAAGGTGGTGGCTTGGTTGAGTTTGGCCAGAGTTTGCTCGATATGCACTGTGGTGGCCCGCATGGTGTCGGCCTGACTTCCAAGGGCGATGCCGGCTTTGTCCAGAGCCTGTACGGCGTTTTCAGAGGCTTCATTCAAGGCCAGATGATGGCCTTGGAAGGTCTGCAGGGATGCATGCATCTTGTCCACGGCCTCATTCGTGCCGGTGACCGCGATGTTTTGTGTTTGCAGGAACTTGTCATGAATGCGCTCGAGATTTTCAATCGCGCGCGTGCCGGTGCGCTCAAGCTGCTGCGCGCCGATTTCAATGCGCGATTCACCGCTCGAGATCATGGCGAGCTGCGATTCCATCGCCGCGTTCAGCGCCTGAACCTTGCCTGTGGTGCTTGAGGCCGTTTCATCAAGCGTTCTGGCGCGAAGCTCGAAATCCTGCGTGGCTTCGGAGGTCATTTTTGTATAATGCAAGGCAACGCGATCCAGCAGGCTATAAGCGCCCTCGGCCTTTTCCTTCAACGCTTGACTAAGCTCGGTGAAGCGTGCGCCGGCGCGGGTCAGTTCGTGATTGATAGACTCGGTCTGGCCTTCAAGGATGGTGCGGGTGGATACCGCCTCTTTCTGCAGCGCCGCGATAACGGCATTAAGCTTGACTTCTGAATCCTTGGCTTCGGCTTGAAGCTGATAGCTTTGCTGGCCGACCTGCACAGCCGCCTGTTGAAGTGTTTGCGCGGCTTCGGAAGCTTTGCCGCCGAGTGTGCCGACTTCGCTGCTTAGGCGCTCGGCCATCGCGTTGAATTGATCGACGGCGCGGCGGTTGGTGTCTTCCTGTACTTCGCGCAAAGTTGTGAACCGGCGGTTTGTATCCTCGATCGACATCAGCGTGTCGCTGGTCATGCGGCTTACGTCCGAGCTCATGAGCGTGATTTGCGCGTTGAAGGCTTCAAGCCTTTCAAGCTGCGTTTGCATGTCGCGGCCATATTGATCCATGGACTCGCCGCCATGACGTGCGGCCTGATTGATTTTCGTTACAACCTCCTGCACAGGCTGCGCGGCGAAGTCGGCAAAGTCCTTGAGATGCTGGTCTGTCGTGTCAAGCCGTCCGCGTATATCGCGCAGCATCGTGATAAGCGCATCGTTTTGCGCGCGCAGCGTGCTTTCCGTTTCCTGCGCCTGTTCTTGCAACTGCAGCGTTGTGTCGCGCAGCGCGGTTTCAGCCACTTGCGATTGAAGCGTGATTTCCTTTTCCTGCCTTGTCAGGCTTTCCGTTGCGGTGCCGAGCGCGTGAACCGTCATGCGCGCCGCTTCGTTAATGCGCGTGATGACACGCTCATTCTGATCCACGGTGGCGCGGAGTTTTTCGGTCAGAACCTCACCGATATTCTGGGTTGCATCGCGCGTGGACAAAAGACGATCCAAAACCTGCTGCAGGTTTTGCGCGGCTATGCTTGCGCGTGCCTGAACTTCCTGTCCCGCTTGCTGCGAGGCTTGCTGTAGCGCGTTGAACTGCGCCAGCTGTTCGGCAATCTCGCGCGTTGAGGTTTTGAGCTGTGCACTGTTGGCCTCGGACAAAGCGCCGAGATGGCGCGTGGCTGCTTCGTACCGCGCCGCTGTTTCCGCCAGCTGGAGGGCGATGTCATCCGTGCCCTGACGCGCTTTGTCATTGGCCTGAGAAAACTTCGCCAAAGTTGCATCCGCACGGTTGCCGAGATCATTGACAGCCGTGTCCATCTGCTGCGCCAGATCATCCGAAACGCCGGCAATGCGCACGACGAGACCTTCCAGATCCTGACGTCTTTGTATCAGGCCGCCGTCAACTTCCTTTACGCGATGGGTGAAGCGGTCAAGCAGCGTTTGCATATTGTCCATCTGCTGTTCAAGCCGCCCTGCAAGGCTGTCCGCCTGATCGCGCGCCAGTTCTTCGCTGGCGTAAAGACGATCCGCCACGCCGCGCAAAATGGATTCAGCTTCGGTGATACGCGCGGGCAGGAAGTTGCTGAGCTCATCCAATGCGCGGGTCTGGGTGTCAAGGGTGCTTGCCAGTTTCTCCGCCTCTTCCCGCGCAAGGCCGGTGCGGCTGAGGAAATGCGCGATGGAGCCGTCAATTTTTCCCGACAGCTCGCTCAAGGTCGAGGCGGCGGTTTCCGCCGCGCTGACAAGGCTTGTTTCCTGCGCGTGGGCGGTTTCGGACAGGCGCTTGCTGTTTTGCGCCGCGCGCTCAACAGATGAGGCCACCGTCAGCGCGCTTGCCTGCACGTCCTGCAAAAGGCCGCCGATGTGATCGCGGATGCTTTCGGTCTGGCGCGCTACATCTTCGCCGCTTTGCGTCAGCTTGTTGTCAAGAATGCGCAGCATCGCAAACTTGTCTTCCATCAGCTGCTCAATATGCTGCATGCTGCGGCGAATGACGTCTTGGATTTCTTTGACTTGGTAGAGGCTGTTTTGCTCAAAACTCTCAAGATCGTTTTTGTGTTCGTTGATCCGGTCCATCAGACTCATCAGCTCTTCATCGCTGATGTTTTTGGTGCTGCGTAAAAGATCAAGCTGTTCCTTGATGGCGTGGTTAAAGCGGCGAACGCGCACTTCGGCCGCGCCGGACTCGCCTGTAATCATCGCAAGCTGGCGGCGCAAAGGCTCCGTCACCGACTGCACATCGGCGGCGCGTTGCAAATAGGCGGCGATCATCCAGATCATCGCAACAGGCGCGACCACAGCGGAGATTCCGATAGCCCATGTCACCAAGGGAAGACCCGCAAAAGTCTGTGTGGTTACGGCCTGACTTAAAACAAAAGCGACAATACCGGCCCAGCCGATTGACAAAAACATTCCCATCCAAAAGGGAGTCGTTGAAAAGTTCGCCCCCTTTCGCGGGTGGCGTATGCCCATGGTCTGGGGCCGCGCTGCACGCTGCGCCGTCGGCGCGGCTTTGGCCGCAGGCGCCTGCTGCCCGGGCTTAGGCGCCTGAGCGGCCGCCTGTCCGGATAGCGGGAGTGTGCGGATGGGCGTGCTTTGAATCTTTGTCGAATCGACCATAGAGTTGCCTCAAAAACAAGGAGTCACAGAAACTTATGCCTTGCCGACGCGCGAAAGACAGCATGCGCATAAAAACACACACCGTCCTTGTGCGATTCGCGCCCCAAGGCCAAGCTGGGCAAGTTTAACAGCAAGATGACGTAAAAGGGAAGCGATAACCTTCATCCAGACCTACAAAAATAAGGTATGAGTCCGAAAAGAAACAGCTTGACGTTTTCCAGACGTTTCGGGGGTGGATTTTGTTTTGGAGTCTTGTCTAGACCCCCCACCCAACCCTCCCCCGCAAGGGGGGAGGGCTAGAGGGGAACACTTCCTCGCAATGACATGTGGGGGTGGGGGAGGGCTATAGAGGGGGTGATTCGAAAGAAAAGAGATCGCTATCGAATCATTTTCTTTTTTTTGTGGATTTCTGTGAGGTCTTTGAGCTTGTAAAGCGCTTCCAAGGCTTCTTTGGGGGTTAAATCGTCCGGATTGAGCGCATAAAGGGCCTCTTGGAGGGGCGAATCGTCCTGCTGGGGCATGCTGGCTTGTTGAATCGGCGCGAAAAGGGGGAGGTCGCGCCCGATTTCAAGAGGCTTGTCTTTCGTTTTTTCCGATTCAAGATGTTTGAGAATTGCCTGCGCCCGCGTAATCACAGACGGCGGCAGTCCGGCCATTTGCGCAACGTGAATCCCGTAAGAGCGGTTCGCGGTGCCGGCCACGACTTCGTGCAAAAAGACAATTTCCTTGTCCCATTCCTTGATTTTCATGGTGGCGCAGGTCATGTTGCTGAGTTTGGCAGATAATTGCGTGAGTTCGTGATAGTGCGTGGCGAACAGAGTTCGGCATTTGTTCTGGTTGTGGATATGTTCCACCGTGGCCCATGCAATGGACAGCCCATCAAAGGTTGCCGTGCCGCGTCCGATTTCATCCAGAATGACAAGCGATTGCGGGCTAGCTTGATGGAGGATGGCGGCTGTTTCCACCATCTCGACCATAAAAGTAGATTGGCCGCGCGCCAGATCATCGGCGGCACCTACGCGGCTGAAAAGCCGATCCACAAGGCCGATATGCGCACTTTGCGCAGGGACAAAGCTGCCCATTTGCGCAAGAATGGCGATCAAGGCGTTTTGGCGCAGAAAGGTTGATTTGCCTGCCATGTTCGGGCCGGTCAAAAGCCAAAGCCTTTGATCCTGACTTAAATCACAATCATTGCTTACAAAAGGTGTGGCGTAAGCTTTTCTTTTCAAGGCCTGTTCCACAACAGGGTGGCGGCCTTGGGTGATTTTAAAGGCCCGGCTGCCATCCAGAACCGGACGCGCGTATTGGCGGCTTTTTGCCAGATGCGCAAGCGAAGCTGTCACATCTAAAGCCGCCATAGCCTGCGCAGCCAGACGCAGGCCTTCAAGAGAGGCAAGAACTTGGTTTGAAAGCTCCTCAAAAATCTCCTGTTCGATGGCAAGGGCGCGATCGCCGGCCTGACTGATTTCATGGCTGAGTTTATTAAGCTCAAGAGTCGTAAAACGTATGACGCCGGCAAGGCTTTGCCTGTGGATAAAAAGCGTGGGCTGCGCCATCAGCTTGTCGCCATTTGCGGGCGAGACTTCGATGAAATAGCCGATCACCATGTTGTGTTTAATTTTGAGCGTGTTGATTCCGGTTTTGTGGATGTATTTTTTATTCAGCGCCTCAATAAGGCGGCAGCTTTCTTCGTGAAGCGTGATTTGCTCATCAAGTCGCGGGGCGTAGCCTGGTGCGATGAAGTGACCATCGCGCGCAAGCAAAGGCAGCTCATCGCGCAGCGCGCGCGCAAGAAGGTCCTGCAAATAAGCGTAGTCGCCGAGATCTTCAAGATAGCTGTGCAAGGCGCGCGGCAGGGTTTGCGGATCCTGCGCCAAAAGAAGGCCGCGCAGTCTTTGGCAGCTATATAAGGCATCGCGCACGGCGCCCAGATCGCGCGGGCCGCCGCGTTTTAAGGAAAGACGCGCCAGCGCGCGTTGCAGATCAGGCGTTGAACCCAGCGTTTTACGAAGATTTTCGCGCAAGGCGGCGTTTTCTAAAATATAGCTGACAGCGTCAAGGCGCTGGTTGATCCGGCGCAGATCAATCAAAGGCGCGGAAAGACGCGCCGCCAAAAGTCGCGCGCCTGCGCCTGTGCAGGTCATATCTATAATGTCCAAAACTGAGCCTTGGCGTGTGCCGTTTTGCGTGCTCAATATTTCAAGATTGCGCTGCGTGGCGGCGTCAATCAGCATGTAAGGTGTGTCCTTGATTTGCTGCGGCGGCCTTATATGAGAGGTGTCGCATTTCTGCGTGATTGTGATGTAATCAAGCAGACTGCCCAAAGCCGTGACGCAGGCGCGCGGAAAATCGCCGAAGGAACTTAGATCCGAAATGCCGTAAATCTCGAGAAGGCGCGTTTTTGCGTTCTGGCTGTCAAAGCGGCTTTGTGGTTGCGGCGTTATCATGCCGCGCCATGACGTCAGAAGATCCTCAAGCGCGGGATCTGTAGCAAGCTGGTCGGCCATCAGGATCTCGCGCGGGGCAAGGCGGGTCAAAGTGGCGTCAAGCATGGATTCATGGATGGCCTCGCACAAGGGCGCGGCGGTGGCGAGGTCAATCCAAGCGATCGCCATCTGGTTGCTTACGCGCGTGATGCAGGCAAGATAATTGGAGGCGCGGGAGTCCAAAAGCTGCTCTTCCGTTACCGTGCCCGGCGTGACGATGCGCACAACTTCGCGCGCCACAAGGGCGCGGTAGCCGCGCTTTTTGGCTTCTTCGGGACTCTCCGTCTGCTCGCAGATGGCGACATGGAAGCCTTTGCGGATCAGCCGCGCCAGATAGCCCTCATAAGCATGAAACGGCACGCCGCACATGGGAATATCCTGACCTTGAAAAGTGCCGCGGTTGGTAAGAGTGATGTAAAGCGCCCGAGAAGCCTCGATCGCGTCCTCAAAAAAAAGCTCGTAAAAATCCCCGAGGCGGAAGAAAAGAAGGCAATGAGGGTGCTGCGCCTTAATAGCGAAATACTGCGCCATAAGCGGCGTGGCTTTGTCGTCAGCCGCAAAGGTTGTTTTTTCAAGAGGTTCCGGTTGGCTCATGGTCTTAAATCAATATGTCCTTGCTCAGTCGTTTTGCGCAACTGTTTTGCGGTCTTGGATTTGTCTTTTGGGAGGCTTCGGATGTAAACCATACACAGCGTCTAAATAGCACTGTGCAAGAAAATCCCCCCGCCAGGCGGCCCTGTTCAACCATGTCACCGCCTTGGTGTCGTTTTTCTCTACGCCCTGGCTCTTGGCATACATAACGCCCAAATAGTAATGTGCTTCAGGATCTTTCTTTTTGGCGGCCCTGAGATACCATTTTCTCGCCATACGATAGTCTTGCGGCGTATCATCGCAACCACAAGAATATTTATGACCTAACATGAGCGCCTCGCGGGCAAGTACTTTTGTTTCCCAAAACTGTTTTTCCGCATGGTTCATAGGATTTCCTTAGTTTTTGTTTGAGTCACAGGATCATAAAGAGTTTTTGGCCTGAAAATCAAGGGTTTCTATGCCGCGTTCAAAGATTTTCCTGCCGCACGCCGCTGCTGTGGGGGATGCTGTGGATAAAGAACACCAAGGTTAAACCCGCTGATAATATCTTCTTTCCTCTTTTGCTGCGCGGACGTCAGGGGCGCAAGAGTCTTGGCTTCATGGGCTGCCTGCGCATGATGCGCAACTTCCCAGATTTCAGCAGCCTTTTTCCAAAGATCAGCGTTTGCGGAATCTTTAACAGCACGTTTCCGCGCATAATGGATC
>Ga0123354_10008253_pt1 | contig 15817 bp, 23 predicted proteins | sample TergutLab28metaG_2_FD_97872 | JGI IMG/M metagenome (GOLD analysis project Ga0123354, IMG submission 97872) | Labiotermes labralis P4 segment gut microbial communities from Petit-Saut dam, French Guiana - Lab288 P4 | ecosystem: Host-associated > Arthropoda: Insects > Digestive system > Gut ...
CGGCGCCCGCTCCGTCAGCATCACCGCCGACAACGCCTGGTCCCTCGTCTGAATCCCGTTACCTCACGAACCAACTAAAATCAATACCCGGCGTCACCGTTGCACTTCAAAATTGAACTCGGGTGGCTCGTCATGACTGTGTCAGTGTGGTGAACTACAGCGGGTACGCGGGAGAAATCCGTACCGCACACTCGTCGGTGCTACGCATGCGTTGAACGGATACAGTTTCTCAGGATGGTCTGGCATACTCTTGATATGAGAAAGCTTTTTTCCGTGTTGTTAGGCGCCGTCTGCCTAACCGGACTATCGTTCTTGTCCGGTTGCTCGTCGGCTGACCAGACACAGGAACCAATACAACCAATCATTGCAACCAGCAACACCGTCATCACAAGGGACCTCGGGTGCGGCCAACTGACACCATCGACCAAGCAGAAAATCATCGACACGTGGGGATTCTCCGATATCACGCAACAGGAACTAGTCGGTGCACAGGTCAAAATCGGTGATGGATTGGAGAAGGGCCACGAATGGTGGGTTGTCACCTATCAGTTGCCGAGAGCAGAGAGCGATCCTTACTCGCCGTCCTACTACATCACCGATGCCCCCGGTAGACCAGATCACTTGACCTGGATTGAAGTGTGGCTGGTCGGAGGGCATTTGACAGACTGGAATGGCAGCCTGGCGTGGACAGGAAACCTCCGAGAACGAGGCGCAGCAGCACTCCTTCTGACGGCTTCCTGTCCCTGGGCATGACTCACGCGCCAGGCCAACCCAGAGCCTTGGCAATGATAGGGCAGTACCGCTGCATGTTGCTGATGTCTAGACCCTTGTTCCGCTTGAGAAGATCTTGGATTTGACGGACCATCGTCCCTGACATACCAACGCCGTACAACTTATTGTCGTTATTTAGCCAAGCGCCCTTACGTCGGCGATTTCGACCGTCACCACTGGCTCAACATTCGACCGTCGCCGACATGAGCAGCGGGGGCGCGGGAGAAATCCGTACCCTCCCCTGTGACAGACGACCACGGCGATGAGGAACACAGTACGGATGAAGTGGTTGCCGAGTTTGAGCGCCATTCGGGAACCGCTGGCGGTGCCGACGAGGTTGTAGACGGTCATACGACTGTTGGCACTATGCGCGCGGTGGACGGACTCTCTTTGCCCCTATCACCCGAAGTACAACCCCAATGATGACCAGCGGGACAGTCCACATCATGTAGATGATTGCCGTCAATTCGATCTCTGCGGTCAACGGGAAAGAAGTCATGTCCTTGATCGCAGGATAGTTATGCCACAGGACCACGCAGTTGATCATCAGTACGACGAGGCTGAGAAGCGCTGCTGCCAGAAACACATTCCCCGCGATGATGAGTGCTTTCGAGGCCCGCTGCTGCTTGGACATGCCATTCACCTAGCTTGATTCCTTGTCTCGCTTCGCCAAAGAATCGAGTGCCACCACACGATCAGGATCGAGCCGGAATTGAAGCGCAGTCGCCGCATCATCACCTATCTCCAAGGGCTGCCCACAAACACGACGACGAGACCGCAAAAACTCCAGCGAATAGCCGCGTTCCGCTTCAGCAACGTCCGCGTCCATAAGCGCCACCTCTTCGGGTGTGTGGTGTCTGTCCGTCATGTTCACTTCACTAGGATGTGAGACCCTCGACTGTTGCTCCGGATGCTAACCAGGTACGGAGTGCTGCGATGGTCAGTTGGGCGGCGTGACCGTCGCCGTACGGGTTCACGGCATGAGCCATCCGGGACCATTCGGCAGGATCGTGCAACAGTTCAGTGGCCCGGCGTACGATCAAGTCCGGGTCATGCCCGACCAATTCAGCCGTCCCGGCCACGACACCCTCCGGACGTTCAGTGTCCTGTCGCAACACCAAGACTGGTTTGCCCAAAGCAGGAGCCTCTTCCTGGATACCACCCGAATCAGTCAGAACGATCTTCACACGAGCCATGAGCTTAGCCAAGTCGAAATACTCCAACGGCTCCACCAACGCCACATTCGCCACATCAGCGAGCACAGGCACGTAATAGTCGCGCACAACAGGATTAGCATGCAACGGAAAAATGAACGTCGTCTCCACTTCCTGGAGGGCCAACCGCCGCAGAGCCTGCGCAATATCGCGCATCGGCTCCCCCCACGACTCACGACGATGAGACGTCACCAAAACAAGGGTTCGATCACTGGACACCAAGTCAGCAACCACGGGATCCTTGACCGGGCCAGGAGTCGCCACCGCCAAATGCAGCGCATCAATGACAGGATTACCCGTCACGAAAATGTTCGACTGCGCAATACCCTCCCTCAACAGATTGTCACGATTACCCGCAGTCGCCGCCAAATGCAAGGTCGCAATGTGGGACAACAGCCGCCGGTTGCCCTCCTCCGGAAACGGAGACGTGATGGACTCAGTACGCAAACCCGCCTCAATATGAACAACCGGAACACCCTCATAAAAAGCAGCCAAACCAGCAGCCAACGCCGAGGTAGTGTCCCCCTGCACAAGAACCGCAGCCGGGCCATGCTGACGCAACACCGGGGTCAAACGCGTCATCGTCTTCCCAGCGATCTGCGCCAGACTTTGCCCATGCGAAAAAATATCGAGATTCTCATCCTCACGAATCCCAAACCCGTCATGAATCGGCTGCACCATATCAGGATGCTGACCCGTCAACACCACACAACACCGCAAACCGACCGACCCTCGCAACGCATGAATAATCGGAGCACACTTAATCGCCTCCGGCCGCGTACCATACACCACCATCATCAAGCTACTATCCGTTGACGTCATCAATCCCTCTCGCACACTAGTCACAAACTACAAACCCCCTCACGGCGGACAACCCGCACAACCTCGTACTGTACCCGGATGTAGACAAATCACCGTTCGCCAAACTGGAGCGTACCCATTGTGTGTTTTCCGCTCGAAATTCTCCGAATATTGATTGTATGGAATCCATGCCAGAAGTGGGTCGAGTACGTCGATGGAGTCATGGACGACCTTACTGTATCCGACGTTAATCATCCACATAACCTCGGCAGACAGCCTGATCACCATCACTGCGTGGAAACAGTTATTGAACTGCCTCACAGCGAGATCGGTGGGGTACGAAAAGTCGACAAGTTTCGTTATTTACCAGGTGTGAGCACATGCCCCTCACTACTCGTATCAGCAACAATTTCGTCCACTCACTTTCTTTATCGACCGCGGGGACTACGGAAACGCTAGACTGTCACACAGTTGACGGGGCAACACTCGTCATCTCCCGCGCCTGGGGACATCACACTGATATCGAAAGAATCGCAAGGAGGCAAAGTGGCCAGTTTCAAGGCCCCTCACATGGAGCCAGTCCTACGTTTTGACGTGACCATCGAGATTCCGAAGGGAACCAAGAACAAGTACGAGATGGACCATGACACAGGGCGCATCCGGCTGGATCGTACCTTGTTCACATCGACGCAATACCCCAACGACTATGGCTTCATCGAAGGTACCCTGGGCCAGGACGGAGACCCGCTCGACGCGATGGTGATCCTGCAGGAACCCACCTTCCCCGGAGCGCTCATCGAGTGCCGGGCGATCGGGATGTTCCGTATGACCGATGAAAAAGGCGGGGATGACAAAGTCTTATGCATCGCCACTGCCGACCAGCGCCAAGCCAATGTGCGCGAGTTGACCGACCTGCCAGACCTGACCCTACTGGAGATCGAGCATTTCTTCTCCGTCTACAAGGACCTCGAACCAGGCAAATCCGTCGAAGGAGCCATCTGGGTGGGCCGCGCCCATGCCGAACGCGAAATCCACGAGTCTTGGGACCGCGCCCGGGGCACGTCCTATGAGAACGAGTTCACCCCGGAGAAGAACTGACCCCGGAGAAGAACTGACCCCGAATCCCCTGTCAGAGCCCGCCACTCACGAGTGCTTCGACGCGCGCGGCCACTCCGTTGGCAATAAGAGTTGATCCAGCGACGACCTCCCGCTGGACAAGGCCGAGCCCGATGGGCCCCCATTCATAGTGATAGGCCATGGAACCGAGGACCCCAACCTGCGTGTGCGGTGAAGACGCCACAACCAGCGGTACCCCGGGCTCCAAGAAAACTTCGTCAGACCCATCCAGATGCAGACGGACCAGCCGCCTGGGTGGTGCGTCACGATCACGCTCCTCATCGCACGCCAGTTTCCGATACGGCACCCCAAGCTCATCGGGGTAGGTACAGCTATCGGTGTCCACTGCGAACCGGGGAACACCAGCAGCGATCCGGCGGGCGGTGTAGGCCCAGGACCCCGCTCGAACTCCGGAATCGAGCACAGCTTCGACCTCATCCCGGGGGACGAATACCTCCGATCCGCCCAAACAGTCGGGTGGGCCCGAGCGAATACCACATCCTGGTGCGTGACCCGGCACGCCATGCCCGACCCACACCACGGCCATATCTGGACGCAGTTCGGGTGCCACCTCGACCGGCAGCCGCGTCTGGTTGAGACGGTCGACAAGAGCCTGGCCGTACCCGGGTTCGGTCCATCCCCACAGGGCATCCCCGCTATTCACCAGGGCCAGAAACAATACAATGTGCTCCTTGGCATCGAGGACGTACGTGGAAGCGGTCTCACCAAGCTGTAAATCAGTCCTTGTCAGGGTGCCGAGCAGGTGAAGAACCTTGTCGCGACCGTGACCGGTCAGCCGTACCACCTCTCGTACTGACAAGTCGACCACGCCGGTGCCATCTTCGAGCCGGCGCTGCTCGCCCAGCGGATCGCCGTAATGCCAGGGCATCCCCCGGTCGATCCCAGTGTCGACGAGGACAGCACTCATGTCGGCTCAGGCCCGGGCCAGTCGAGCCCACAAGTACGGCTGGAGATCATGCTCGGCCGTCCCGCGGTCGTAGGCGAACAACAGGTCCGACTCGACATTTCCGTACAACCGGTGCCCGCCCGTCGCGGGAATGTCAGCAGACACAGTGCGAGCGACAACGTCAGTGGTGAGTTCGATCTTGGCCCCCTCGATGGTGCCGACGTAGATCTCGGCGATCCCCTCCGGATGGACGATCAGCACCTCGAGCCCGCCGTCGGGATCCGGACGCCAAAACCCCGTCTCCATGCCCAGAGACGTGACCGGACGCCCCTGGTCGTCAGTGGAGAACCATTGCATGATGTAATGCAGGTACGAGCCGCCATTCTCCGTGAAATCCGCTGTCACCGAGTACGTGAAGTCCTCGCCGCCGGGATGATGTCCATTGCCAGCGCCCTCCCAGTGCCCGAGCATCCACGCCAGGCCCAGCAGTCGCGGGTCGAGCCGGGAATCGATCTCAAACGTCATCCTTCTCCTTCGTGTCGCGTCGGATGAACAGCGAGACCAGCCACAAAACCACACCCACGCCGATCAGACCGATGAGGACCACCATCATCCAGAAGCTGAACGTCGCCATCCCATCAGTGTAGCCACCACTCAGTGTCCCGCGTCAGAGATTCGGTTGATGATTCGCTGCCTGGACCCACGTTGGACTGCGTTGTCGTCGGTCACGATGGGTCCACCATCGCTCCCTCCTCCGCCTTGCCAACCCGGCCCCAGACAACGAATCATTGAACCACCGAATTTCTGACGCAGGACACTGCCCGCACAGTAGCCATGAATCGGTGGATCCGGGTAGTCTTCCACCCAAAGGTTAAGGAGGAGGAGAGATGGCTGTTGTCTTGCTGATCACACCCAGCAAGGCCCCCCTCTTTCTGCCCCTGACACTGCTGCCCCACCAGGTCGTGACCAAGACCCCCAAGGATCAGGTCCTGAGCGCGTCGGCGGCGTGTGACATCGTCCTGATCGACGCTCGTACTGACGTGAGTTCTGCTAAAACCCTCTGCCAGATGTTCAAAACAGCAGGAGTTGTTGTACCCCGGGTGGCCCTTCTCGCCGAGGGCGGGTTGACGCTATATTCGCGCGATTGGGGATGTGAGGACTTCCTCATGGACTCCATCAGCCCGACCGAACTGGCCGCCCGCTTGCGCCTCCTGACCGCACCTGGGCACGACGGCGACACCCGCATCACCATCGGCCCACTGGTCATCGACGAGGCCGCTTATTCCGTCTGGCTGGACCACGCCCCGCTCGACCTGACTTACACCGAATTCGAACTCCTCAAGTATCTGGCGACCCACCCAGGACGCGTTTTCTCCCGCGACCAGTTGCTGACCGAGGTGTGGGGGTACGACTATTACGGAGGCACACGGACTGTCGATGTCCACGTGCGCCGCTTGCGCGCCAAACTCGGCTCCGAACATGAGTCCCTGATTGGGACAGTACGAAACGTCGGGTACCGATTCACGGCAAAATAGAGTCATGCTCATCATCGAGGGAAACGACATCCCCGTCTCAGCAGAAGACCTCCCGCCCAGTGCCCTAGACGGCTCCAGCCGATGGGAGGCCGTCCTGGATCTGGCTCGACAAGCAGATACAGTCGACGGTGTCTTCCCCTTCAATGAGGATGCCACGCTCAGCCCGGACAAGACCACCCACCTGTTGGCTTTCGACGCGGGCCGTCTGGTGGGCTGTGCTCTGGTCGGGTCGGATAGCTCTGCCCAGATGGTCGTCGGGCCGGAATACCGCCGGCGCCATGTGGCAACACAACTGTTGGCGCGGATGGACCCCCATAGTGAACTGTGGGCTTTCGGCGACCTGCCCGCCGCACAAGGCTTCTGCGCCGCCCAGGGCTTCGAGCCAGTCCGCGGGTTGCTCGTCATGGACAGGCCCCCCACCCCGCTTGAGGACAATGCCAAAACCTCATCCTCCCCGGCGCGCATCTCGGCGTACGTCCCCGACGACCTTGGCGAACTCGTCCAGCTCAATGCCCGTGTGTTCTCCGCCCATCCCGAGCAAGGCCATCTGACCATCGACGACTTCCGGGCCCGGATCGCCTCACCGTGGTTCGATCCCGCCGGGTTGCTGATCGCCCGGGACGTCGATGGCGCCATGGTGGGGTTCCACTGGACGAAAGCGGAAGACGGCATCGGTGAGGTCTACGTCCTCGGAGTCGATCCCGACCACGCTGGAAGCGGTCTCGGCCGCCGTTTGCTCAACGTCGGCCTGGCCTATCTGGACACCCGCGAAGTCACCGTCATCCGCCTCTGGGTCGAATGGGATAACACGATCGCCAGAAATCTCTACGAAGCCTCGGGATTTTCGGTTGTACGCCGCGACCTTCGCTATCGTAAGGTGTGAATATCCACATAGGTCTTCGATGGTGGTGGGGGCACGGACAACAAATATTGGTGAACCCGTATAGGCGTATTGTGTGACTTGTCGGCGACTGAGAGGAGGAGGACCATGGATTGGTCTGACGGGCGAAATGAAACCGGTCCGGACACCGAACAACAGTCCTCCAGGTCTAAGGCACAACAGACCGCCATGGATGAGTTCCTGAGCCTGAGATCAGCTGGCATCGACGCCGATGGTCTGCCGAGCCAGGAGGCAATCGATCGCGTGCTCGCCATGCTGACATCCACTCCCGACGAGGACGTCACCACGCAGGATGTGCGCCCTGAATCGCCCGGGACATCGAGGACGCGCAGTGGGCAGTCGTTAGTCGACGCCAGTGCCCGACAGCCTTGGGCAACCAGCCCGACAGCAGCATCACGGGGAACCAGCACGGCTGGTACGAGTCGTACGCCGGGTTCTCCTACTGGCCAGGACAGCGCCCGGGATGTCTCCCGGGTGACACCGCGCACCGAGGCGGACCCACGTTGGTCAGCCACGAGCCGGCCTACGACGGACAGTTCGCAGTCACGCCCGGCGTCTCAGGACAGCAGCGATGAGGCCCCGAGTTCCACACCCCGGCCCCGCAGCCGTGCCAGTCGTTCCTCGTCGGGTTTCTTCATGGACTCCGTGGCGCCCAGCCCATCGGACTCAGCGACCGAGTCGTCGTCGCGCAGCACATATGGGGACAGTTCCGCACTCGGCACGCGGCCAGAACGGTCTGCCCGAAGCACGGACTCCGCGTTTTCTTCACGCAGCCAACATCTGGACAGTTACACACGAGATTCTGACTCAGGCAGTTCCACACGGAGTACGGACTCCGGCACGTCCACACGAGGTACGGACTCCGGCACGTCCACACGAGGCACGGACTCCAGCACGTCCACACGGGGTACGGACTCCAGCAGTTCCACACGGAGTACGGACTCCAGCAGTTCCACACGGAGTACGGACTCCGGCAGGTCCACACGCGATCCGGGCACAGGCACCTCCACACCAGGGTTTCGCTCCGGCGCTGCCACACGGAGCACAAGCTCCGATGCCTCTTCACGCGGCACAAACTTCGATGCCTCGTCACGCAGCGCCGGGTCCGCTGCTGCGACACAGGGCACGAGTTCTGACCTTTCCTCCCGCAGCACCTCTTCGGACAGTCCCACCCGCAGCACGTACCCGGGCACTTCCTCGCGCAGCACCGACGCTTCTCCCTCCGCCCGCAGCACCTCCTCGGACAGTTCAACCCGTAGTACTTCTTCTGACCGTGCCCCACGCAGCCCACGCATCGCCCTGTTCGACCCACCTCCTCGCAAGAGAGACTCGGCTCCCACCACCCCCAGCACCCCCTCTGACTTGCCCTCGCGCAGTTCAGATTCCGACCTCTCCGCCCGTACTGCGTCCTCGGACCAGTCCCCCCGCACCACAGATTCTGCTCTTCCCAGTCGCAGCCCGTCCTCTGATCTGCCCTCACGCCGGGCCGACTCCGATCTCCCACCACTCAGCGCGTTATCCGACGCATCCGCCGGTGCTGCCGACTTGAGCCTTTTCCCACTCAGCGCAGTTCTGGACCATTCCTCGCCTGCCACACCACCAGACACCCACGCGTCTGTTCCCACCACCGATTCCGATTCCTCCGGTCCCAGCACCTCTGAGGGTGCACCGGCTCACAACCCGTACGCTGACCTGTCACTGGGTGTCACATCCCCTCACCTGCCCCCACGCAGCGCAGACTTTGACCTTTCCCCACTCGGTTCAATGCCGGATCCATCGGACTCCAGCACCCACCTGAGCACTCCCGCACGCAACCCATACCTTGACCTCTCACTGCCTGGCACATCCTCGCAGACCCCCGCCACCAGAACAGACCACGACCTTGAGCCCGGTGCTTCGTCGTCGGACCAATCCCCACCTAGTACGGAATCAGTTCCCTCCACCCCCGACACTCCCCTGCGGTCACGACCAGACCCGACCCTGGACATCACACTGTCGGACTTGCTCGCCGAATTCTCACAGCCCAATCCCATCCCGGACACCGCGCACCACATGCCTGCGAACCCACTCGCTGACGTCTCAGATCTGGATCCCAGTCCCGCCGGCACCCGCCCCTCGTGGCCAGACCCTCTGACGGACATCCCGAGACCAGACCCACTGGCCGCCGCCACGCACCACGACGCCTCCCGGCCCTCACGACCAGACCCAACCTCGGACATGACACTGTCAGACCTCCTCGCCGAATTCTCACAGCCTGACCCCATCCGCGCCCTGCCCCCGGCCTCTGAGTCCCCTGCCTCTCAAACCGAGCCCCGGCGATCTCGTGCAGCGGAGCCAGACACATCCCCCGTACCCGATCTCACGGATACCCTCCAGCCCAACGAACAGGCCCATCAAGAGGTACCACCCACACTCGAAGACCTAGTCAACCCGGAATCCCAGATAACAGCCCAGTCCATAATGGAAACGCTTCCCATCCCTGCGGCATCGGCAGACTCTGCTCCCCTGGCGGCTGGCACGCCCACACCCGAACCACGGCCCGCATCCGAGTCGAAGAGATCTGACACACCGACTCACACACCAACCTTCACGTCCAACGAGCAAGCCCACCAAGAAGTGCCACCTACACTCGAAGAGCTAGCCACCCCTGAATCCGACACAACAGCCCAGTCCACACCAGCACCCCAGCCCACACCCATCGCTTCGGCAAGTTCCGAGACCCTAGCGGCTGCCACACATCACCACACAACACCTCCCACATCACAGACCAAGACATCTCCCACACCAGCCCACACACCAACCTTCACTCCTAACGAACACGCCCACCAAGAAGTACCACCCACCCTGGAAGAACTCACCACCCAGGAACCCGACACAACAACTCAACCCACACCAAAGAACAAGACCGCCCCCACACCCGTCCATACACCAACCTTCACGCCCAACGAGCAGGCTCACCAAGAAGTACCGCCCACACTCGAAGAACTAGCCACACTGAAAGCCAGGGCAACAACCCGGCCCACGCACACATCACAGACCAAGACATCCCCCACCCCTGTTTACACACAAACTTTTACACCCAACGAGCAGGCCCACCAAGAAGTACCGCCCACACTCGAAGAACTAGCCACACTGAAAGCCAGGACAACGACTCATCCCACAAAGCAACCGCTTCCCAGCCCCTCCGCGTCGACAGACTCGGAGCCCGCAGCCTTGTCCACACCTCCACACACCCCCCCTGCCACATCAGAGAACAGGACGTCGTCCTCACCCCCCCACACAGACACCCCCACAGCAACGCCCGCGCCCAACGAGCAGGCCCACCAAGAAGTACCCCCCACACTCGAAGAACTAGCTGCCCTCGCATCCAAGACACCGGCGAGTTCCACACTGGAATCGCTTCCCACCCCCATCGCGTCGATAGCCTCCGAGCCCCCAGCGTCTTCCACATCGGCGCCCACAGGGACATTCACGCCAGATGAGCAGGCCCACCAAGAGGTGCCACCAACACTCCAAGAACTCACCGTCCTGACACCAACGACTAGTATCCAAGCGCCACCTGCTCCCTCGTTCGCCGGTACTGCCAGTCCATCGCCAACACCTGCGCAGACACTCACACCCCTTCCCGACAACCGTTATTCGGACCGGGAGCTGAGTTGGCTGGCCTTCAACAATCGCGTCCTCGACCTTGCCAAAGACAAGATTCGTGTTCCCCTGTTGGAACGGGCTCGTTTCTTGGCCATCTTCTCCTCCAACCTGGACGAATTCTTCATGGTACGAGTCGCTGGACTGAAGCGCCGCATCGATGCCGGGCTGGCACAACGCGGTACCTCCGGACTCTTGCCGCGAGAACTCCACGAGGCCATCTTGTCCACTGCCCGCGACCTCGCGGTTGATGAAACCCGTGTTTTCATGGACGAGATCGTGCCGGAACTGGCCGCGAACGGCATTCTCCTGTTGCGGTGGTCTGATCTGACCGACCAGGAAAGACAACGCCTCTCCGATCTCTTCGCTGAGCGGATTTACCCGATTCTGACTCCGCTCGCCGTCGATTCGTCGCACCCCTTCCCATACATCTCAGGTCTCAGCCTCAACCTCGCCGTCCAACTGCGCAACCCCCAGTCCGGCGCTCGGCTGTTCGCCCGGATCAAGGTCCCGAACGTCCTGCCGCGCTTCCTGGAAGTCACCGAAGGACGCTTCGTCCCCCTGGAGGACGTCATCGCCCATCATCTGGACACCATCTTCACCGGCATGGAGATCCTGCGCTTCGTCACCTTCCGCGTCACCCGCAACGAGGACGTCGAGGTCGAGGAAGACGATGCGGAAAGCATCCTGTTCGCCCTTGAAAAGGAGCTTTTGCGCCGCAAGGTGGGTCGCCCGCCAGTACGCCTGGAGGTCGAGGCCGACATCGACACTGAACTGCTCGACATCCTGGCCTCTGAACTCGACGTCACCCAGCAGGAGATCGTCTTCGTCCGCGGCCCCTTGGATTTGACCGGCCTGTTCTCCATCGCCGACGTGGATCGCGACGACCTGAAATACCCGTCCTTCCTGCCCAAGACGAACCCCCAGTTGGCCGAAGTGGAGACCTCCCAGCCAGCCGACATGTTCGCGGCGCTGAACAAGCGCGATGTCCTGCTCCATCATCCCTACGATTCCTTCGCCACCTCCGTCCAACGCTTCATCGAGCAGGCTGCGGCCGACCCCCAGGTCCTGGCCATCAAGCAGACCCTGTACCGCACCAGTGGCGACTCCCCCATCGTCGACGCGCTGATCGAGGCCGCGCGCGCCGGCAAACAAGTCCTGGCCCTGGTCGAGATCAAGGCACGTTTCGACGAGCAGGCCAACATCGCCTGGGCCAGAAAGTTGGAGAAGTACGGAGTCCACGTGGTCTACGGACTCGTCGGACTAAAGACACATTGCAAGCTGTCTCTAATCATCCGGGATGAAGGCGACTGCCTGCGCCGCTATTGCCACATCGGTACAGGCAACTACAACCCCAAGACTGCCCGGTTGTACGAAGACATGGGGTTGCTGACCTCCAATCCGGCTATCACCGAAGACGTGGCCCGGCTGTTCAACCACATGTCCGGCATGACAGCCGAATCCAACTACAGCCAAATCCTTGTTTCTCCTTTCGGCATCCGCAACGGTCTGATCGAGAAGATCGAGCACGAGGTCGACCTCCAACGCTCAGGCATTCAGGGCCGCATCCGGATTAAGGTCAACTCGATCGTCGATGAGGCTACGATGGATGCGCTCTACCGGGCCAGTCAGGCAGGAGTCAAAGTCGACCTGTGGGTGCGTGGCATCTGCGCCATGCGGAGCAACGTCCCCGGTTTGAGCGACAACATCCGCATCCGGTCGATCCTCGGGCGCTTCTTGGAGCACTCCCGTTTGTTCTGGTTCGACTGTGGCGGATCTCCCCAGGTGGGGATCGGTTCCGCCGATCTGATGCACCGCAACCTGGACCGCCGCGTCGAAGTCTTGGTCCAACTGTCCAACGAGGCACACATCGCCCAGATCGACGCGCTGTTCGACCTGGCATTCGCTGAGACCACGGCATCCTGGTGGCTGACCGATGATGGCTGGGTAGCCAAAACGGTCGACGAAGACGGACAACCGCTCATGGACCTCCAGCAGCATCTCATCCAGACGACGGCCACACGCCGAATCACCTCTTGACAAGCAGTGATCGTGGTAGGGTCTCAAGCAGTACGTTGAGGCGACTTCTGGCTATTACCCATGGGATGCCGCGAGGCTGGCAACGCCGTACGGTGTGGGTCCTGTGGCCCGCGTAATGTTTCGATGACCTGTGTGATCGTGGCGGTCGCCGCGCGGATCGGGGCCGGGGAAGACTGGATGCTGGCCAGTGTGGACGCCTCCAGGGCGGCATCGCCCCGGCGAACAAGATCCTCTCCGGCGGCGGTCAGGCTGATCAGCCGAGACCGGCGCGATGCCGGATCGGGGCCAACGCTGATCCATCCGGCGCGTGAGCCCTGTTCGATCAGCCGTGAAACAGTGGCTTTCGTCAACCCGAGATGGTCGGCAATGGCAGTTTGGATCAGCGGGCCCGGGTGGGCCTCAATGACAGAGAGCACCATGAACTGACCGAAGCTGATCCCCAGTTCGGCACTCACGACCGCCTCGGCGTCACGTTCCAGGATTGCCGCAGCTTTGCGTATGGCATACCAGAACTCCCAGCCGGTGTCCTTCGCTTCCATAATGGTCATCATACACTCAACCATATGGTGTACAATAGTTGCATATCTAACAGTTGAGTGAAAGAATGAACTCATGAAAGTCATGGTCGTACTGGATCACCCCTATGGAGCCGAGGCCTGGGACAACACCCCGCATCACCGCTCGTTCACCGCCGCACTGGCGCACGCCGCCTGCCAGGGATTGGACGAGGCCGGCCATGAGATCGACCTGGTCGACCTGCACGCCGACGGATTCAACCCGGTCATGTCCGCCGGCGAACTAACAGCCTGGCGCCAAGGTGCTGTCTCACCCGACCCGTTGGCCGCCGATTACCAGAAACGCTTATTGTCCGCAGACCACCTCGTCCTGGCCTTCCCGATCTGGTGGGAAGCCATGCCCGCCGGCACCAAAGGCTTCATCGACAAGGTCGTCGCCAAAGGTGTGGCGTACCACCAGGGCAAGGGGCTTCCCCCGATGACCAACGCAACAAAGTTGACCGGTGTCACCCTGATCACCGTCATGTCGACTCCCACGGTGCTGTACAAAGTGGCGTTCAGCTCGGCGATCAGCAGGATCCTGCTACGCGGTACCTTCGGCAAGATCGGCATCCCCAACCTGACCTGGCTGAACTACGCCCGCGTCGAGAAGAACACCCTCGCCCAGCGCCAGCGGATGCTCACCACCGTCAGCCAACGATTCGCCCGTCTGGCGTAGGCCACGATGCATCGAAGTCATGCCTACTACGCGTCCTTGTGCCGGAGCGCTGGCTCGTCGGTCGCCGTTCAACAGACATCCAGTCTCCCCTCCCGTCACTCACCGACCCACCACACCCCGCAGTCCTATCTGCTGGTACGTCACTCGCCACGCCAGCGATCGGTGGATCCGGGCTAACCACTCCAGCCGCACGAAGGAAAACCCATGAAACAAGGAATCGCTGCTATCACGGTGATGGCGGCCATCACGGTCGTCACCTGGGCCGCATCCACGTCGACCATGGCAATGCCTAGATCAGGCGAAGTTGCCCAATTGTTAGGAGCATTGGCCCTCGTCACCTTGGCAGCGATACTGATCATCGCCACTCGCTGGCGGGTCGTCGACCGTCTATTCAACGGACTGGACAAGGCCTACGTCGCCCACAAATGGCTCGGCATCACCACCCTCATCCTGTTGGGAGTCCACCTGATCACCCTGCACACCGCCGACCTGCCCCGCAACGAAAGCGCCCTCGTCCACGCCGGAGTGCCAGCCCTGCTGCTGTTCCTGGTGGCGATCATCTTCGCCCTGGCCGCCCGCCACGCCAACTACCAAACCTGGAAACTGGTCCACCTCTTCGTGGTGGTGCCCTACGGCCTCGGTGTGGCCCACTACTATGGCGCGTCATCCTTCGGCCCACTCGGCCTCTCCCCCTTCAGTCTGTGGATGGACCTGGTCAACCTGGCCGGAGTACTGGCAGCCATCTACGCGGTCGTCTTCTTCGGTCGGCTCGGCCCGCGCCACAAGTACGTCGTGACCACCTGCCGCCCGGTGGCCGACGGCATCCTGGAGATCACTGCACAACCAGTCCGCAGAGCCATCAGCTTCAAGCCAGGCCAATTCGCTTTCCTCACCATTCCTCGTCTTGGTTTCGACTCCCACCCCTTCACGATCAGCAGCGGTACCGGTGATCCGCTGCAGTTCACGGTACGGGCCTTGGGCGACGACACCACTCGACTGGTCAGCCATCTCCGCCCGGGTATCCAGATGACGGTCGCCGGACCGTACGGCCAATTCGACCCCACCACCGGCACACCATCCCAGATCTGGGTCGCCGCCGGCATCGGCATCACCCCCTTCCGCAGCATCGTGCGTACTGACGTTCCCGATCGACTATCGGTCGACCTGTTCTACGCCTACCACGGGGAGGCTGGCGGCGCGTACCTCGACGAACTCCGCGCACTCAACCAACCGAACCTGCGTGTTCACCTAGTCAACACCGCTGTCGAAGGCCGACTGACCGCCCCGATGATCGCCGCCCGCGCACCATCAAGCAGCCCCCGCGACGTGTACTTCTGTGGCCCCCAACCCCTGCGCGACGCCCTGAGGGCATCACTTCTTTCCTCCGGAGCACCCGTAGCTGGTTTTCATTTCGAAGAGTTCGGTTTCGGACGCCCCACCACCGTCCACAAATCCCGACGCCACTCATCTGTCTCCATCGGGCTCATCTCCGGCGTCGGTCAGTGAGACCAATCTTCTAGGCTCAGTCCGGGCACTCGTGAAAACTCACGGGTATTGTTGGTGACAAGAATAGCTTCGGCCGCTAACGCATGCCCTGCGATCGCGGAGTCGTTGAGACTGATGGGGGTGCCTGTGGCGCGCAAGGTTGCACGGA
>Ga0123354_10008255_pt1 | contig 15816 bp, 9 predicted proteins | sample TergutLab28metaG_2_FD_97872 | JGI IMG/M metagenome (GOLD analysis project Ga0123354, IMG submission 97872) | Labiotermes labralis P4 segment gut microbial communities from Petit-Saut dam, French Guiana - Lab288 P4 | ecosystem: Host-associated > Arthropoda: Insects > Digestive system > Gut ...
ACCAACTAGATGACACTTGCTTTATTATCTACTGCTCAACATGTTTCAGACGTTAATACGTCCATCTTCAGGAGCTTGCGACTACTTGTTGCGTTGTGTAGGCTGACTTGAGGCGTGCAGGTGTTGTGTAGCGGGATTGTCTGCTGGTGATGTGGTATCCGAGTGTAGGCTACATAACACCAGCATGCCTCAAGTCAGCCTACACAACACAACAAGTAATCGCAAGCTCCTGAAGATGGACGTATTAACGTCTGAAACATGTTGAGCAGTAGATAATAAAGCAAGTGTCATCTAGTTGGTCAACCTTTAGTCAAATATCAAGATGATGCACGGTCCAATACGCATAAGTGTTGAAGGCTTGTTTGCTTTTATAAGGGCATAGATGATATTGTGTTTTACCCTATGTATAGTTTTAAAAGTCCATTACAATCTCATATTTTATATATGGGAAGCCTTGATACCTAAGTGAGAGAGAGTTTTGGCTCTCAAAGCGAATATATAGTGTGCCATTATAATGGAGTGCACCGATCTTTTAGGTGAGACTTCACTGTGCCAGGCAAACATGGTATTGCTATATGCAACTGGGTTCCTTTGTTCTCCTTCCATGCATGTACAGTGTTATAATTTGTGGGATCTGTATAATACACATGTCTGTTGCTAGCTTAATGATTTTATTTGGGAAATGCGTTTAGAACACTTCGATCAAAATGCACTTCATTGACACCATTTTTGGAGGTCGTATGCAGGTATTAGTGTTGTAGTTGTATTGTAAATAGTTATCCTGTAAAGCATGCCATTTTTATTATTGTTAAGGTTCAGGACAGTAAGCTGTCCACTGACAGCTTACTGTTGTAACATACATCATTAAATTAAAAATTGTGGATGGTGGCATTACTTTTATTTTGAGCATGTTGCATGTGTAGGAAATGGACTAGGATGTGAAGCTTTGTAGTCTGGTAGGTAAATGCTGATGTTTGGGGGTATCTTGCTTCCTCCATCTTCATGATACAATAATCCTTAAATGTGTACCAGGCTATGCAGCGGCACATGCCACAAGACAGTAATCTTGATAGGTATCAGCTGGAGAACCTCAGATCTCACATATATTGTATAATTATTGTGGTCGGTATATTCTTTGTATTTATGAAATATCAGTTTTCCATCTTATTTACAATTAGACCTCATTTTATTTCTGGCCTTGTTTTATTAAGTAGCTGTCATTCTTTTGATCTCTTTGTTCATTTAAGTTTGGATTAACCAGTCAAAATAATAAATAATAAAACTTCTTACTGTTGTCTGGAAATGACAGGTTATGCTGTCTTACACCTACTCATAATTCCATGTTAGAATTCCAGTTAATATTACCTGGTCATTGAAGTTTCATATTTCTCTTTCTGCAATGTATCAGTGTAGCAGGTGATTGTTAACTGAAGATGGGTGCTTTTCATTCGTGAAGTGTACTATGTATAACTAATCAAATAATAAATCCTTCTGGCATACAGTAATAGCAGTATAGAATGCACATTGTTATAGAGTTAAATCTTAAATGATATTGAGAAATTTGCATGATGAGGACCTTTGTATCTGAATAATGTTTTACCAAATCAACAAGGATAAGATGGATGGGGCATGTTGGGAGCGTGGGAGAGATGAGAAATGCAACACAGTTTTAGTCAGAAAAACTGAAAAGAAGAGGTCATTTGTTGAGAATGGGCATAGATGGGGAACTGTGACTTAAGTGAGGTTCCAGTGACAGGCTCATATGAATGCAGTATTGAACCTTTACATTTCATATTCTTGGACTACCTGAGCAACTGCCTGCTTCCCAGTAAGGACTCCTGAAACTAGCAGGAAGGGTGCAGAATAGCTGGCCCTGAATTCCCAGCGTAGAGTGGAATGTATGTCAGTTGAAGTGCACATCTTTCAGACTTCCTTGGCAATTCTGCTTACATCACAGTTGTTACATTCAATACTGCTGCACAGGACTAACAGACTCTTTACATATATTAATATTCTTTCGTATAAATACAGATTTTAATGAGATATCTTCAGTCACATATTTTAATAATTTTTTAGAATTCGGTTTGAGCTTGATGAACAGTAGTAATTTGAAGGGTGGGTTCCCCCTAGGCGCCACGTCTTTGAAATTGGTTGAGTTTTTATGAGTTAAAACACGTGGCAGATGACCATGACCTTACTGTCATGTATTCATACTATCATTCCAATAGTTGGCATGGGTATTCAAAGTTAAAAAGTACTACACAAATATCACAGAATTAATTTTTGTATAGAAAGTGCTAAGACTTGCTCTTGTGTTGTTACTTGTGGTAAGTAGTTTTGAATGGAAACTGAAGATGGCTGGAGTGATTGATATTCTTGTGCCATTAGTACAATGTCTATCTTAGTTCCAAAAATTTTCTCTTGGTTGGTGCATCCCATTAAAATTTTAAATGTGGTGTATACTGAATGGAAGATAATATTCTTTGGTCAGTCTTTGATTTGGATAGCATATGCCAAGCAGCTGGTAGTCACCTACAAAATAAACTGTGGAATATCAAGGCAAAACTTCCATTTTCTGTATTGTCCTTCTAACTGCATGAATAACTTGCTATTGGGTTTGAAGGGAAGGAGAAAAAAGTGACTTTGTGATGCTAGGTGCATTCTTCGTTATACATATGGATTTTACACCACCTGTTGTATGAATTAATCACACTCATTTATGAGTTTAGGCACTATTTTAGTGTATTCCATTTTTTGATTCATTAGACTACGAGTCTTAACAACAAAGAAGTGAGGTTGTATATTGACTTAGGTGCCCCTGTTTTTTTATTTATAAAATACTTACATCCAGTTTTTTCAATTTCTTTATGCTCTGTTAAAGTAAAGTATTTTAGTAAAGTGTTCTAGTGGGTACCGTGAAATCATATGACAGAGTGGAGTAGCATCACACTTTCTTAACCGTGGCACTAGATGGAGATGTATGATCATTTTCACTCCCCAGCTGCTTTACCCACAGGGAAAGAGCCCCTGGTACTGAGTGAATAGGAGGGTATATGTGCCCCAGGTCTGGTCTGTACACTTTGACAATTGAATCATGATTTGTCAGTCATTTATTTAGCCAGTAACCCAGTTATTATACTGTGTTATTTCCGCTCCTTTGTGGCCCTGTTGGTAGCCAAACAACATGTTTTTCATAGCTCAGAACTGTGTTCATCAGTATTTAATTTCTTGGAAACTAATATACAGTGAGATTTTTTCAAGTGCCCTTGTGAATTATTAGCAGCTAGCATGAAGTGAGCTGCTGCAGTTTTAGGCTAGGTACATACTTTGAGCCCTGTGTTGATATAATTTTCACTTCTGTGCTGTAGGTTGTCTGTGTGATAAACATTTACTCATTAGTATTGTTGTGTGTGTTGAAGTGCCAAATTTGAGATACCTTGTGGAGTGTGTGTTTGTTAGTAGTTCTCCAAGAAGACTCCAGAGTAGATACCATCATCAGTTCATAATATTACAGTTTGTCATAGAAGACGTCTTCATGCAGTTGTAAATACAGACAAGACTTGGTTTTGCTTACATGGTGAAGTAAATCCACTGTGGTTTTTTTTGTGTGTTGTTTAACAGTGATATATGTTGCAATCCTAGACTAATACAAGGAGTTGAGCTACGGCTTTGGCATTCAAACTGTGTTCTACAGGATTCACTGCTGTACTTGCATACATGTGTTCAGTGTTAAAATGAGTGCTTATTGCTAGTATTGCCATCTCTGCACGGCAACTGTAAGTAAAGCTGTAAACTCAAACAGTGCTCTCACTGTATCAACTAACAAATGCACTGAAAATACAATAAAATACGTTACATGACAAGTATCAAACTCCTATATGTTTCAGCACTGGAGTGCCATCCTCAGGAAGTCTACTGGAAGAAAGGAATTCAAGTACAACATTCCAACCTAAATATTAATTGCCCTCACTGGTATCACATAAATTAAGACATGTTACACGCTCCAAGTATAAATGGATATGAACTTATACTTGAAGAGGCCCACTATCATGTAGTTGTAATATCACAAAATTGTAATTTATGCTTGTCAGCTTTGTGTATTCTAGAATGGTATTATTTTAATTATACCAGTGAGGGTGATTAACACCTAGGTTGGCATGTTGTATTCTCTTTTTCTAGTAGACTCCCCAAGGATGGCACTCTGGTGCTGAAACATGTAGAAGTTTGATACTGGTCATGAATTGTATTTTATGATGTGTATCGTATTGTATTTGAGTGCATTCATTGGTTGATGTAGTGAATGCAAGAATATGTGCAGTATGAGTGACATAAAATTCACAAAGAGTACTCATCTGATCTGATGGTGTGTTGTGAAGAAACTTAGTGTTTTTCACCTGTATATGATACACATAAGTTGTACATATTTTAATGTTAAGTTAGATGTTACTGTTGTATTTTCTATGAGCTAATCAAAAGCTTGGTATTTGTAGGGTTAATGGAAGTAACATTCCTTGTATACAGTTAATACTGCTGTTCCATTCATCCTGTTCATGCTGTAAAAGCCGACTATCAGATAATAGAGATTTGGTTGGAGACTGGAGGATTAAAAGAAAAGCCCACAGGGATTGGTGAAGTGCACAGTATCTATAAATCATACCATCCTCTACTGTGCCTTGTGAAAAGATTATGAAACTTGTGGATTACAGCATCAAAAGGCATTGCATTTGTTCGTGTGTCTGACTCATTGCTGGCCTAGATGTTGGATAAGGTGAACAGGGGAATGTGAATTGCCAGCATCTGGTGTCACTGTGTTGTGAGTAAATTGATGATTATTGTGTCGTGAAGAAGACCAGATTTGGGGAGATATTGACAGTCTGAAGGTCACTGAGCGACATGATTTAGATACTCTGCTCTTGTGAAGCAGCTACCACGTGAACAGCAGTACAGTGCGGTCTTTCTACCCCAAGGCTATGCTAATGCTGAGTACTGCCAGATCATCTGCTTATGTTCGGAGGGAAGTGTTTGTAGGTAGAATTAGTAGTTGTGGTTTATTGCCAGCAAATTCCGTTGACTACAACCCACATGACTTATGCTGTATGACAATTATGGCCAGATGTTGGGGCTCACACTAACCCTCACATTTGTGGAACTGAAGAAAAATATCCGGTGGGAAGCTTCATGTAATTTACGAAGAAGAACCTTGTTGCATGCAGGACAATGGAGGACATTTTCAGCATCTGCTATGGTCTTGTTATTTTTTTTTTTATATGTAGAGGCTTAAAGTTTGCCGGTTTTTCTAGCTTCTTGTCAGGAGGAACATATTTCACTGACGAAGTTCGGTGATTTGTGTGGAACTTGAAAAATCTCACTGTATAACAAGGTTTCTATGCAGCACCATGTCTGAAAATAATAGGACATTCATTAGCGAGGATATAATAGTCATGTAATAAATAGTCTTAATTATTTCAGTGCAGTTTGTTTAAAAAAAACTGTCTAAACAGGTACTTCCTCTTGTGTTACGTGTATTTTTATTTTACGCACATTTCATTCATAAATTAGTATGCACCCTTATAATGGTTTATCTTAGTTCGGTATGATTTTCACGATGCCTGAAGATTTTATCCATAGAATAAATGAAGAAATATGAACACTTTTTATGTTGCACTGAAGTACTCTGCATGTTGATCTTATGAAAATATGTAAGAAAACAAAATGTTTAGTCTTGATTAGTTTTAGATGTGCTTTTGTAAATAATTTTCGATTTAACGCGTAGATGTTTATGCAGATCCAAGTCCAGCAGTTGATTAATTTTAACATACAGTTGTGTTCTATCAGTTTGCTCTTGTTAAAGACGTACGGATTTAGATATATTGCTCAGCTTTGTAAGAACCATGGTGTGGAAATTGTTTGGTTAACTTTTTTTGTGGGTAGATGCATGTGCATAATACAAATCACAAAATATATATAGTTGTGGTTGGTAATAAATAAGTAATTGCTTTGTAGGAACCGTCACAAAGTTGGACTCCAGAACTTTCCAGTTGGACCACACAACATTTAGTCTGATTTTCTAATGCATTGTCGCTTTTGCTTTGGTCACAGAAAATATTAACAGAATTCCACACGGAAGTTAAAATTGACATTTAAAAAACTTTTCAAGCCATTATCATAATATTTCTTTATTTGTCTGCTTCAAATATTTATGCACAGTAAATTCTTAAACCTGTAAATTAATGCTCTACAATTACCACAAAACTACTGTACCCATATATCTTGGATGTAAACCATTCATTGCCACATATCATAGCTGTCAGACTGCTGAAGTAATTTGAGCTTTCATACTTCCCACATCTGTGATAGTTCATCGGGTAAATCGTGAAATAATAAATTACAGATTATTGTAGTGTTTTACAGCAGGTCAGTTCTGATGTTGAAGAGGGCTGTGTTGTTCATGTCTGTGAACATGACCTAGCAGATAATAATGCTGCATTCATTATGTTGTAATTGTTCACCAGACACAGTTCAAAGAGATACAACTTCACCACTTCAAGAATCTGTGGTTGGCAGTTTTAAAAGTAAAAAATTAATATCATGGTTAATGGATGGGTGGCCTGGAATTACCTATAGGGTAAATTGCATGGCTTATTTAAGTTACATTATATATTTACTGTTGATTCTGTACTGGTTGCTCTCTTGCATTATTTTCTGACAATGGTATCTTTTTGGGGGAGTGTCTTCTTAACTTGTGAAGTTTAGTTGGTTCTTTTGACATCTGGTCCATGGTCTTTGACTTGATACAAAGAAGCCCAGCTGTATAAATTATTGTAGGCTTTACTGATAAGCACTTTTGGAACAGAAGTTATATAAATATTTGTTCTCTCTCTCTCTCTTTCCTTTTCTCCCCTCTCCCAGAACTGGTATTCCTATCAGTTCACTTGTTTGCAGGTTTTGGAGTTTTTAAAATCTAAGGAAAACTGTATCAGTTTATTATTGAAGCACTTGGGCACATCTGCCATAATGGATTTGATGCTGAAACTCATCACACATGTAGAAGGGGTAGAGATGAAGCAAAATATTCTCAATGTAAGTATAAACAGCAGTATTCAAATGGAATTATTGTTTTTCATCAACATGAGAACCACCTTTTGACATTCATTTCCCATAGTAGACGAAGTGAGACAGAAATTATTGTAATTGGTTCTTGCACATACTTTGTACAGTGTGTGTCTTACTGAGCATAGGAAAATGAACCAGCTTCCACAAGGCCAGTGTACCAAGTGTTGAATCATCATGTCATTACTGTACTGTGATTGTGTGTGATATGTGTTGGGTCTTGTACATTGTAACTGCATGTTTAAAATGTTCGCAGGTGGATAGTTTGTTCATTTTCAGTACTTATGCAGAGTATGTGTCATGGCAAAATTTTGCACAATGTTTTGTAGGGAAAAAAAACTTGTGTCATCAGTGCCATATATAGGAACAGTATACAGTATAGTGAGAGTATTTTGACCAACAGGTTCAGTGCTGGACAGAAACAGAACGAAAACTTAGCTGAAGTGTGTTGTCAAAATCCTTTTTCCAGGGTCCAACAAAACTTTCAAATGTATGCCCATATAAAATGGGGCAGTACAACAGCTTGTTCCTCAATATTGGGATGCAAGAAACTGGTATTGCAGGTTGTTTTAGGAATTAGAAGTCTGGTTTTCTTGATCAGGAACTCATGTTTTCATGGTTTACATTGCACAGGAGTGTAAACAACCATAATAAAGAGATACTGGTGTTCCGAAAAGACCCATGTAATCTTCATTATCTGTGCGTAACCGTAAAGTCGAGAATCCAGTGTATGGTGAGCACACACAAAATCAAAGGGCCCCTGTTTGTTGTAGAAATATTGAATTCATACAACTAAATTCTGCCAGTTTGGACACCCTTTAGATGGTTATGATCACCTAGAGCTCCAGATTTTAATCTGTTATATGTGGTGGACAGTAAAACAGAGTTTGTCTGTAGCCCACATTTATTACAAGAACTGAGAGACAGTGTTCAAAGATAAATGGCCATTATTTCAAGACAACCCTGTCATATGTTGAGAAATGCGGTTGGTGCTTCAAGACTCTTCTGTAAAATAATGTAAGTTTAAATGCATGGGAATTGCTGACTTAACCCTTTGGTGCCTAATGTCCCGTATACCCATCAACTCTGAACATCGGGTATAGATGAGGGCCATTTAATGGCCTCCTGAATGCAGTGGTCATTTAAATTCTGGCATCTTGCCCATCACACAGGGCATTTAATTTTGACACCAAAGAGTTTAAACTCTTGGCAGAGGAAGGCATAATGTGCAGTGAAGTTCTCACAACAGGTGCTGTGCTGAGACTGGAGATTAAAAATATGCTGTGTGTTTGTGCAATTGTCCCTTATCATGTCTGAGCTAGGTATAGTACTTTCAATTGCAGAAAGCTGTGAGGCCTTATCAGAATGTGTTAAGAGTGGTTAAAAAGAGTATATTCTATTACTTGACAGGGCAGGGGAGGTCACTACTCTTCAGAGAAGGTTCCTTCAGTGTATATGCACATACCATTGGGACAACATGTAAAATTCCATTCGTTTAATCATCAGCTACTACTGTGTTGCATTTGGTTTTCTTGTTTCCACACCATCAGATGCTTTTCCTGAAAGCTTAGGGAACACATGTTAGAAGGTACCATATCTTGTGACTGTTATGGCTGTCTTCTAGAATACTTGTTCTTATCAAAATTGCCAAGAGAGCAGGTGCATTCTCACGGTGAATTTTCCACCTGCCTGTCTGTCATGATGAATCATACTGGTGGTGTGCAACATCCCCGTTAATAACATCACTTCAGCTTTGCATGCTTCCTGCAACAAGGAATGGGGTATCTGTTGTTATGATTGCTGTTTACATTCAGGGTCATAATCATAAACCCACAATTCATCGCCTGTTACATCTTGTGAAAAATTTTCACGAGATTTTGTTCATTCGTATTAGCCAAAAACTATAGACATTAAGTTTTTGGTAGTTGCTTAATAAGCAGTTACAGAGCAAACTTGAATGAAATATACGTGATTCCCAGATTTTTTGTTAAAACAGTCTGGAATGACTGGTAAGAAATTTATATGCCTTCAGCCATTCTAAAAATAGTTATTTTGCTCTGAATTATGCACTTGAATAACCAGTTCATTATTTATACTGGTTAAGGTCAGCTAGGATGCTTGTCAGTTTTGACATTATCGCTCTTTACAATGACAGGAACTTGTACTCAGCTCATTGTTGCATTTCCAGATGCTGTTGTCATCAATTGGTCTATTTTATTTATCATTTTGTTGTCACAGAATGTAATGCATTCTGTACTCTTGCCATTGTTAAATTTATCCCATACCACCACCTGGACTGGATTTGTGACTCTTTATAACACATGGCTTGCAGGGGTTTGGGGGAGAGCCGTGGTATTATGGACCACACTGCTTATATTCCTGATCTCACACCCATTGATTACCGTATCCTTGGACCACTTCAGAAGCACCTGGCAAAAGGCACTTGACATCAGTCTCCATTATGCTGGGTTGCAGGCCCTGGTAGCATGTGGAGTTAAGTGACTGAATATCAATGGTGATTATGAGGAGATGTGATGTGTACCATCTGCTTACCCTTGTGCCATGTATATGTTGAAGACGGTGTGAAGTTGTTGACTTCTCAGTGTCTGTTACCCCCCCCCCTTTTTTTTTATATAATCTTTGTGTGTGTGTGTGTGTGTGTGTGTGTGTAGACTCCGGTTGAAATGTGATGGCACATGGTGACGCATAGGAAGGGAAGTGAAGAGGAAACTGGCGAATGGAGCCAGTACTCTTCACACTACCTTGGAACGTGGTGTATCGAGCATTACTACCGCATATGCGCATACCTCGGCTGCCAGACTGAACTGATTCCCCCGCTGATTTAAATGGATTCATCCGTTTCGCTGAAAGACAAAATCTGGTTTCTGCTCATGTGCCATCACATTTCAAATGCAGTCTACAACATGTCACATCACTTTTCTTGGCTGCTTTTTGTAGGAAGTTAAAATTACTCAGTAATTGTCATCTCCCACTATTGTCTGTTACTTAGGAAAAAATTACAGATAAGCCTTGTTAGTTTTGCATTTCTCTATGTGCAGTTTGCAGAAGTGCCCATTTGATTTTATGAATTTATGTTTGTACATAGTGTAAGTTTTGAATTTTTTTTTGTTATCTGTTAGTGGTTGGATAGTCAGCGAGTGGTGCAGTGTCTTGTTGCATTGCTGGACCCATCAGTTGATCCTGAACGCCACTGTAATGCTGCACAGCTGCTCTGTGATGTAATTAGAATGTCAAGAGAGAACCAGCACACTTCTGTGGAGCGGACAGATCCAGATCCAATACTTAACACTATTGAGGCGTAAGCATGAAATTCCCCTGATTACATCGCCATTTGTAGATGTGCATTTTTAGGGCTGAATATGGGTGTTTTGCAGCAGATGTAAACTCCCTAAATAAGCACCACACTTAACTTAGTACTTTTTTTTTGGCAGACCTGAAACTGTAAAACAACTTCTAGATTACATACTGGGGAAAGAGAAAAGTGAGTCATCGATAGTTGGCGGAATATCTGTGTTATTAACACTACTTGACTGCAGTAAACCTAGGTAAGATATCAGAATGAATAATAGTTGAGCTTTGTTTATGTAGATTTGCTAACTGTAGACATTCAGCTTCATCACAGTCAGGCAGTTCTTACCTTACAGCTAATTTTCTGTACTTCATAGAATTTTTTATGGTAGAATCAGAGACTTCCACCTTGTAAAGTTATTGACATTGCACATTCTTTGTCTTATATTGAGGTATGATCACATTTTTCAATTCTTTCTGTGATAGGATTAACTGACAAAACGTATAATATTTCAAACGCACTCATTCCAAAGTCAAAGTTGTTCAGTTCAAATATGTACCAAACCGAGATTCTAAAAAGGTCACTTTCGCATGCAAAAGTTGAGTATTAATGATGTGGAGGTTTTGTTTGGGGCAGATACAATATTGCATCATTGTATGATGATAACAGTTTCGATTACCTTTTAATATTTCCTATATACCTGACCACCATATTTTTTTCTCCCCTGCTTTTATACAGTACTCCAAACTCTGATTCCAATAATACGTATGGAGGTGGTGGTGGTCAGGATGAAAGATCAGAAGGACATGGAGAAAATGAGCAGCCTCCCAAGGTTGTTTTGAATACAACAGCAGCCGTCTTGCCACGTCTTAAGGATTTCCACAATCTGTTACTTGACCCTCCACAAGTAAGTGCATGTTTAAATTCTGGGAATGTATTTCATGTGAGTGTTAATCATTTGATACTGAAAATTATACATGTGTAATGTGAAGTGTGATGCGCAACACACCAAATGTCTTGTAAATATATAAGCATTCAGATGCTGGTCTTCTTCACACTAATGAGAGCATTTAGTTCTGGCACCAAGTGGTTATTGCATCATACAGATTAGGAATTAACTCTCAAATATGTATTGCACTTTTTATTATTTACACTTTATTTTCTTCTTTATAATAGAGAAATACTGTTCTGGTTTGCTGAGTGATGACCCAACAGCTCTGGCTGATTATTATAGTACAGGTGGACCAAATAGAAGTAGGCTTTACTTTTGATGTTTCAAATGTACTGCCAGGGTCTTCAAAACAATGGTTATATAGTATCTATGTATGATGCAGTTACCTAGGAACAGGATTCATGTTAACTTTGTAAGAAGTTTAAATTGGACTGTAAATTAAATAGCATTAAAACTGTATAAATGTACTTCTTGTATGAAATTAGTTCACTCTAGTTGTTTTTTCCTTTACCTGTGATAACCGTTTGGGATCTTAAACCCTTTCTGCATGTGTGTATTGTGAATCTGCCGTTAGATGTAATTGGCAGTGGGATGTGCATACTCTTATACTCACAACAACTTCACTCTGCCACTGAACTTTGTGTCACTCCTTGACAGGGCTCAAAAATGTTCATAAATGGGTGTTTCTGACAAGACATTAGGCATTGACAGTTTGTCGCCTTGTGGAGGAGGGATTTTGCATTGTATGTGACTGAGTTGCCCAACTGTACTACACAGTATTATTTGGTATTTTTATTTCAGTTCTAGGAGTGGCTTATATTCTGTGTGTGTCATGTATTTAGACTACATTTGTGAGCAGTTTGTACAAGTGAGAAGTGTGAAATGGAATTGTATGTCACTTCAAAGTCTGCCACACGATACTTGTGCTGTGAAATGTTATTTGAGCAGAAAAAGATGTGGATGTGCATTTTGGAGTTATTACTACAAACAGTAGAAAAATGTTTTTTATTAGGTATCCAAGTTTAACTTTGGGTTTCATATTTACGGCACTGATTGTGTAGAACAAGAACCACTCTGGAATTTTCTTCATTATGACTGGGGATTTATGTACTTTGTTCTGCAACATTTTGTGCAGCAGATGCTCAGGTACATATTTCTTATACAACTCTTTGTGATTGTTTAAAAGCCCAAAATTAAACTCCAACTTTTACATCTGCTTAAATGGGTTTAAATCCATCACAGAAGAGTTAATGTGAGTTGCTGTCAAAATGAAATCTGACTTGCTGTTCTCACATTTTGAACCTGATGCAGAATGCCTACGTGGTTTCTACCAGAGAAGACAACCATTTTTTACACTATCTAATTTCCTTCCTTTATTAGTTGCTAATATGCGTTTATTTTCTTATCCTTCTCCCACATTTCCATAATGCTTAGTTTGTTGTTTTGCAGAAACCACCAGTGAAGACAACGGTAGGATCTCTGGATCCACCTCTTGGCAACACAAGGCTGCATGTAGCAAAATTGTTTGCAGCTTTACTTGCTACAAACAGTGCTGATGTAAATAGGGAATTGGCCAGTTTAGGAACAACTGAAGTGTTGTTGGTAAGGTTCTTGCTGTATGATACAGAGTGATTACATAATTTAAAAGTGTGAGGTTTGATGATGTGACACCAGTGTTGCAGGAGGTTCAAGTCTTCTGGGTTTTAAGACCTTGTTGACAGGTGAATAGTTCCAGATATTTTGAAGGTGGTGCAGTCGTTTGAATTGTCAGTAGGTGTTTACCAGCCAGTACATTATAACAACCTAGAAAACTTCGGTGTTTATGATCATACAAGTTCTCAGAATTTAACACAGTAGACAGCATATGGAATGAAACACATTGGAAGGGAGAACATCAACATGTTTCTGTAGAGTGCAGAGAAGTGTGGTAACTGCAGCAATAGCTGGTAGGAGGGCAAGAATTGGCATGGCAGTAAAATGACAGCTTAACCAAAGAAGGCAGGTTTTGTACTTGGCTTGCATTCCACACACATTTGTACCCACTGTTCACCAAGGTTTTTAGAGGAAGTTCCATACATTTTCTCCGTCTTCTGTGTTGGGAAGATCTGTTGTGAAATGGTAGAAGATATCTGGCAAGAAAGAGGGTATTGCTTTCATGTGTGCAGAGCCACATATGAATCACGTGTTATGCGACCAGTGTACCAAATGCTTTTTGAAAGTTTCCACATAGTGAAGTTAGTTTTGTTTCATTCGGCTATATATTCTTGTGACTTTTTTAAACTGCACAGATCATTGGTGTTCACTGCCCCTGCACATGTATGCATGTGTGCATGTTCACCCTTGTATGTTATAGCCACGAAGGATGGATAATTTTGATTGATCTTAGCTCTGGACCACATCTAATCCACAAGAAAAGCTGCATGCTTATTGACCAAAAATTACTGTATCACACAGATTTCCATATTTCACATTACATGGTAATGTGTCAATTTATATACCTGTGTCAATGAAACAATTTATTCACAAATTAACCTGTATTATCCTGCCCATAAATCCATGTGTAGCGACTGATGGCTGGCGTTATTGTCGTTTTGAATGCCCATGCCTGCACCTGTGTGGGGCAGTGTTTTCACTTTTATCCAGGAAGAACTGCATTTAACAGAACACAGGCATCCTGTTTGTTTGATGCAAGCAGTTATCGCTTTTGCCCAGTTATATGTATAAGAACAGTGAGCAGACATTACTGTCTGTGTATTGTGTTGTGTAGTGTAGGTGAATGACAACACTGGAGTATTAAAGTGTGGCATTGTTCTCTGCATTAATCTGTAACCTGGCTTGATAAGAGAAGGACACGACACAGAATTTAGATTAGGCCTATTGTATTCGTTGCTACAGACTTCACTAGCTACACCGTGCATTGTCTTACCATTCTGAAAAACTGCATTATTAAGCTCTGCTCTTGTGCTGTGTATGTTTACTTTTTTTTATCTGTTTTACAGGAATTGTTTTTTAAGTACACATGGAATAACTTTCTGCATTCACAAGTGGAACAGTGTATAGCATTTGCACTGAATTCTGAATTAAGTCTGTCTGTCGAGAATGATGAGAGTGAAAATGTGTTATTACAAAATGTAAGTACATTTTATACCAGTGATATCCTTTTTTTTTTATGGTATCAGCAACTTTGATGATTATGTTATTTATGATTTTTTGAATCTTTTTTGTTTCAGATTTTTCTAAAATGCAAATTAATACAGAGGATATTAGATGCATGGGATGATAATGAAGTTCAGCAGTGAGTATATGTCCAGTTCCCATTACTGAAATTCCCATTTTTTATAATTAAAAAACGGCTGCACTGAATTGTAGACATTTTCACACACTCACAAAAGTGCCTATTAGCTTCTCCATGTCTGTTAAGCCGTCTTTCCACATGTATCATCTTGGCTTCCACTGGATGGATTTTCATGAAATTTAATATGGAGGCTTTTATGAAAATCCGATAAGTAAATCAAACTTTTGTTCAAATTAGACAAATGTTGGGCACTTTACATGTAGACCTAAGTATGTTTCCTTATCACTGTTCAAGTGAAATGATATTAGGCTGCTGGGATTCCAAAGGATGTACAAACAGCATTTATATTGTTGATAAAATATGAAGCAAGTAAATAATTCACTTTTCATTGTGTTGCTGTCATGACACTTCACCTATATATTGCCAGCAACATGTAGTTCAACAATACAGACTGAAAACAATGTTGCATTTCTGTTGTGTTGTTGATGACATATGTGAACATGCCACATTGTTATGTTACACATACAATCCTGGCATGTTTTTATGTTTACTTCTGACATTTAGCAGCTATTCCATATTGTACCTCTGAAAGCAGTTTTCTTTCAACCTGATAAAGCGAATCGAACAAACCTGCTGTTGCGGGAAGCATGTATGGTAATCCTGTGTTTTGAATTGTGCACATGTAGTCTGCACTTTTTAATTGCAGTGAGGTTGCATCTTTTCCCATTTGGTACTAAATTGAGTTACAGAAACACATGGAGGTATCCATATAGCTAACATGAACTTTAAGGGGGGGGGATTTATGCAATTTATGGCTGTGAATTCCTGTGCAAATAACAGCAAGCTGGTCAGGAGCAGTGTGCCTCAGCACAAACAGATTTTAAGGTGCAGGATTTCTTATTCCATGATAGGTTACTGTTCAGGTTGGTAAATAAGTGTCAGCATTTCACAAGACCTTATTGCATAGTTGTGGCACTTTAATTAGTTCACACTTTTCACAAGTTTTATATATATATATATATACACACAAGATTTGCATCCTTTTTTAAGGAGGAAGAAAGTGTTAACACTTTTGAGGGGATGGAAGAATAAGCTAGGGGACTGCATGAAACAAGCTGATGGACTAACAACCTTTACCAATCTGCACCT
>Ga0123354_10008257_pt1 | contig 15815 bp, 7 predicted proteins | sample TergutLab28metaG_2_FD_97872 | JGI IMG/M metagenome (GOLD analysis project Ga0123354, IMG submission 97872) | Labiotermes labralis P4 segment gut microbial communities from Petit-Saut dam, French Guiana - Lab288 P4 | ecosystem: Host-associated > Arthropoda: Insects > Digestive system > Gut ...
GTGTGAATGTGTGTGTGTGTGTGTGTGTGTGTTTGTGAACCTGGTTGAATTGTACAGCTTTGCACTCATGGAGTGGTGTTTAGACACAAGAACAACTTTTGTTTTAGTAACATCGGCCTACTGGCTTTTCAGTTCAGTCGATTTCACATTGTTCTGAAGCCTGATCAATTCACAGCAGAGAATTATTTCTGTTCAGAACAAACTCATAACATCTGCAAATGTTATTGTGCTTCGTCATTTATTTTTAAGGCTTCTTGGTAAAGATGTGTCAGATTTCTGAACCTTGAAAATGAAGAACACTTGCCAAGCTATGTAACAGAAAGAGGACACGAATGATGCACACTTAGAGCATTCTCCGAGTTCAGATGTGGTTTTGCCAGAGACTATTAAACCTGAAGTTTTTGATAAAAGGAACACATGAAATGTAGACTTTTTAACATAGTACTGTGCAAGAAGCAAGAGACACGTAAATGAAAACGAAATGAATTTTTATAGTTTATATGATCAAGTATTTTTTTTTATCTACACATAATAATTAACACAGGGCAAGTATCCTGGTCTCAGAGATCTGCTTTCGAATCCATTCCAAACGTTTGTAAGCATTGTGTAAGGGTAGCCACAGCAGCTAGCATCATCCCAGCAAGTTCTGACAAAGTGGTGAGCATTGGTGGAACGTAAGTAGCATCGTATGTATATTCCCAGAAGGAGGAATCAAGTAGTATAAGGACAACGTAAAGAGATGGGCAATTGGTAGGGCGTAGGGGGACGGTCGAGTTAAAACTGTTCAATCGTAATTCACACGATTAACTAAGCAGGAATTGTACCAATTTCCGTGGCACTGTTGCCAGGGGAATTGTTTGCTGTTGTTGTCCTAGAAGCACAGACACCAATGCTTGCTTTTATCTAGTCACTCTCTGCCAAGCGCGCAGACATACCGGACTAAACTCTACGTCGAGCAGTAGCGAAAGCTTACTAGTTAACTCTGCTTCTTGTGTGCAAAGAGGAAATGAATGTGACAGTGCTGGGTTCAGTGAAATGCATTAGCTCTATAAACAACCCCCGGCCAAACCCCGATACAGCGCCTGTGTTTGTTCACTTCAGTTCATGGTGCTGTATCGAGAGTGGCTGTTAACTGAAATACTGTATAATAAGGAATTTCTCGTCACAGACTTTCATGGGAGTTAAGTGAGGTTGGCTGTGTATCGGGGTTCGAATGCATTTAGTTATTCACACAAGGTACAGTACTGATTCTAAAGCCCCTTCTTACTCTTTGTCCGCCGCTTCCAGCCAACTAACGCAGTCAATATCCAGCGAAGAATATCCCTTACTTTAAGAACAGTCCTTGATTATGGTCAGAGGATCTTCCTTGTCAGCACCCGGGGAAGTTGTTCCTTCCTAAATTACCATCTGGTGTAGGCCATATCAGAAGGCGTGGAGCGAAACGCCACCTACACTGGCGAAGTACCCAGACTGCGAACGTAAAGGTGCCTTCCTGTCGTAAAGCCATTATTATTTCCTCATAAACTGTAGTTATCCTCTGAGTAGACACCTCACTGTGACGGAGCGTAGATGGCATGGAGGAATATCACAAGCATTTAGATCTCGGTACTATCATCATCAGCATCATCATCATCATCATCACATCAATAGCATCATCCCGTACTCTGTAGCACGATAGGTGCAATGTCTGTTCCAAAAACGAGTCCTCCAGGGAGTGTGATCTAGTACTTCATCTTGCAGTTTCCAGGATCTTCTCGCTTCTGTAGGGTCATTCAGTAGCTGCTTATGTCTTCTTCTTCGTCTTCTCTTCCCTTCTATCTTTCTTTCAAGAACGCGGTTTAGAAAGCAGTTGCTATGCAAGATTTTACCAGTCCTGTTAGCCTTCCTTCGTTCTATTGCATGTTGGATCTCGGCACTATATATGTGCTAATTGGTCTGTGTAAAGTCTCAGGCGGCTAGTCGCCAAAGCGTCACTGCTGAGGCCCCGGTTCGATTTCAGGCCAGTCTATGTGGAATTTGTTATTAATGATGTGGCAATGGAACAGATATCATCTACGCAATAATTGTGCTCAATTTACAGTGCTATTGAGTGTACCACTTCAATGGACCGGGTAACTGCAAAACAAAAGCCACACTTGTTATAGCTGAACTACACGTAGGACAAGGTTGCTCACCCTGAGTTAGCCTTGTATGTGTTTGTGTGCTTCTGATGTGCAGGAAGATTATACGGTTCGACAGCTGCTTACTATGCCATAGTCATACCGAGCAAGTAGCGTGGGTAAAGAACATACTCGGAATTCAAATCAGCTTATCTGCTTCTGAAACTTGCGCAGTTAAATCTATTGGGCAATGTAAACAACTGGCCTGAGTCATGTTCCTATCGCATGCGTGGACTTCCTTAACAGGTTCGATTTTTGAGCATTAGAACTGTTTTAGCAACTTCCATTAAATGAATACGTAAACAACCACAGATCGAAGTGTGTGCCATCCGAAGGCAGTGCTCATTGGTAGACTCACATACGTTGCTAACCAGGATACTTCCGCCTTTTACGTCTAAACAGGCAGTGGTAACCATACGTACCGCACGTGTGAAAGCTAAAAAATCATTTCGTCCGCAGTTTTATTTATCAGCTTCTTTAGTTCTCAGAACAACAAGTGATTGTTTCCCCAAACAACATTTGTGTATTGCAGATATAATTTTTATGCTCAAAACAATCTCACACAACACACAAAGCAGGATAAGATACACCACATGTTTCGGCTTATTAAGCCATGATCAGTCCCTTATTAAGGACTTTAAAAAGACATTTAACAGTGCAATACGCGCGAGATCGCCAACTTTATGTGTGGTAAAACACTACGAAAGTACCTAAAATTTCTTTAAAAACGGGTTTTTAACACAAGATACCTATATATATATATATATATATATATATATATATATAGTATAAGTGTGCATATACAAAAATCTAAAGTTAAAAAGTTTTAGTTTTTTTAATATGTGTTTGTAAGAAGGTAAGTATGATATCGCTTCGTATTGAAGTACGTGGGTATAAGTACGAAGCAGTGGAAAATGCATCGTTTATTGTTTATACACGCTATAAGGTAAGGTGTTCTGACTCTTGGACTCAGTCGAATGTAGATTGTATGAAGGTTCCCTCTTATATTTTGTTTATTTTGGTTGGGTACCAGTAAACTTAAAAAGTATATTATGTAAAAATGTCATAATTAAAGGGGTGTTATTTTCTTTATTGTAAGTAAGTAAAAAATTTACTTATTTACTTTAACAGCTGAAAATATATCACTTTGTACGAGTGTATTCCATGAATTTGTTTGGGTATCGGAATATTACGTTTGGCCCGGTGTGTGTCGCAGCATGTATTGCCGCCTTCCGACACTTTTGTTATGTATGTGTGTGTGTGTGTGTGTGTGTGTGTGTGTGTGTGTGTGCGCGCGTGCTTGTGAACACACACAAGGCATCTTGTGTTAAATACCCCTTTTTTTAAAAAATAAGTACCTTTATAATATGTTATTTGTAAAGGTGATCTCGCACCTAAACAGTGCGTCTACTAAGTTTTAATACTGGCATTATAAAAAGTATTTGCTTAAAAGAAACGACACTTTCATTGTTTAGTTTTCAACATAGATCCCTTGTAACTGTACACACAGATTTTCACGGTCATACAGCTTCTGGATGCCTTTGTAGAAGCCGTCCTTTGCAAGGGTGTTTAACGTACTTGTTACGGCTGTCTGGGTGTCCGAAATCGAGTCAAAGAGGCACCCTTTCAAGTGGGATTTCACTTTTGGGAACAAAAAGTAATCAGCAGGTGCTAAATCTGGCGAATACGGAGGGTGGTCGAGCACAGTCACTTTTCGTTGGGCCAAAAACTACTTGACGATTGTCGCGTTGTAGGGCAGGGCATCGTTGTGCAAAAGGAACCAGTCACCAGATTCACACATGCCCGGTCTAACACGTCCAATTCTGTTTAGGAGCCTTCCCATTACACCTTTGTGGTACACTGCATTGATAATTTCACCCTCCGGAACAAATTCTTTGTGGATTACGCCTTGCCAATCGAAGAAAATCACCAACATGGTCTTCATACGAGACTTCTGAAATCACAATTTCTTCGGCCGTGGCGAGGTTTCTGCGACCCATGCAGTGGATTGATGTTTAGTGGTCAGATCTTAGGCAAAACACCACGTCTCATCGCCCGTTACACTTTTCTTAAAGAAGTCAGGATCACTGTCTGCTGTGGCAATCAAATCTCGGCAAGCAGCATTTCTCTGGTCTTTCTGCTCTGGAGTCAAAGAGAGTGGAACAAATCGTGAACAGATCTTCTGTTTTCGCAAATCTTCAACTACAATTTTTCTCACTGTGTCCTTGCCAATGTTCACCTCGTCTGCTAGCATTCTTAGCGAAAGGTGACGGTTTTGAAACAACAACTGAAAAATCTTCTCGACATTGTTGTCACTGCGACACTCTGTAGGCTGGCCACTCCTGCGGTCATCTTCAGTGTCATCTCGTCCATCACGAAATCATCCATACCATCGGAAAACATTCGATCGGGATAGTGCTTGGTCCCCATAAGCTGCATTTACCATTTGGAGAATTTCCGTCGCACTTTTTCCAGCTTTAAAACGGAACTTTATATGCTAATCGTTGCTCCATACTCAAATCCATGACGAGGCTTTCACACATATCTTCGTTTCACGCAACAGATCACAAATACTGCTCAACTCACTCAGACAATACTAAGCACACAACGTGTCGAGACTTGCTCCTACGTGTTTCTGTGGGTGACCGCCTGATGGCGCGCATAGTATTCGCTCTGCACAATCAGTCCTAAAACTTAGCAGACGCACTGTGTGTTGCACTGTTAAGCGTCTACTTAATGTTCTTCATGGGGGCCTGATCGTGTCTTAATAAGCCGAAACGTTTGGCGTGTCTGATCCTGCTTTGTATGTTGTGTGCGACTGTTTCGAGTAAAAAAAAAAAACGTATCGGTAATTGAATAACGCAACGGAGATATGTCATGAAAATGTAAAGGAATGTGTGTTATTTTCTTCGAAGTAAGAATAGACTCTCACTACACTGTTTGGACAAAAATGAAATATAGCGAAAATGTGTTGATTAGTTAGGTTTAAATTACGAACCGTTGCAATTATTTAACTCCAACGTGAATAGTCTGTTTTTTTTTTTTTAAGTAGCTGATATTCATCGAGCTAGTGAAAAACTACCATCTTTTACGGACGGTGAAGGTGTTCACGAATTTTCGCCGCTGCACCTTAATCTGATTTATGTGAATCGAGTTTACCTCCTCATATATTTTTCCTTAGTTATCCGTATGAATATTATCTTCAAATCTGAGTCTCACAAATACACGGGTTTTGCAGTCGCACGCTACATACATACAGCGGTTAATAACCTTGTAAATAAGGTTTATGCGTGTTTAAATAAGCAGATGCATAGACTGGCCAGCAACAAAGGAGAGATGAGTACTGAACTCCTTTCACTGATGAAATGATGACAGATGCAGGCTTAGTAAAGGTTAGTTCGAGGATAAACAAGACGCAGTTCTAGGCGACACGTTAATTGTAGTTCCTCTGTTGGCCTCACACCCGCTGATTAGGCTTTGGATAGTGAACGGTGAAACTATCACTTACTTGCTGTCGTTCTGCTGGCGATCGACTGTACCAGGTTTTGTACCTACTGACTTATTTACTTACTCACTTACTTACTTGCTTACTTACTTACATACTTACTTACTCACTCACTCACTCACTCACTTACTCACTCACTCACTCACTTACTTACTTACTCACTTACTTACTTACTTACTCACTCACTCACTTACTTACTTACTTACTTTCTCCATGGAGCGGAGTCCTTCTCGAATAGCTAACCGGTTCTTAGCTAGTCAAGACATTCACCGCATTTTGTGGAACCCGAAGGTTCATTAACGCATTTACAAGTGCCCGCCACCTGTCTCTATCCTCAGCCAGATCAATCCAGTCTATGCTCCCCCCATCCCACTTCTTGAAGATCCATCTTTATATTATCTTCCCATCTACGTCTGTGTCTTCCAAATAGCCTCTTTCCCTCAGGTTTCCCCACTAAAAACTTGTATGCATCTGTCCTCGACCACGTCCGTGCTACATGCCCCGCCCAACTACTTCTTCCTTATTTGATCACCCAAATAATATTTGGTGAGTAGTACAGATCATTAAGCTCTTCATTATGTGACTTTCTACACTCCCCTTATACCACGTCCCTCTTAGGCCCAATATTCTTCTCAGCACCCTATTCTCAAACACCCTCATCCTACGTTCCTCCCTCAATGTGAGCAGCCATGTTTCACACCCACACAAAACAGACAAAATTATAGTTCTGTGTGTCTCAATATTTACATATTTCGATAGGATACTACCAGGTTGTGTGCATGTTACAGAACTTAGACGGAACGATTCACATGCAGACTAGAGGACAAGCAGATCATTCGGAGCTAAAGATTAGGCTCGATGGATTTGTAAAAAAAAATGTAGCGTCGATAAAATGGTCAGGTTCTGTAGTAGGCCTACCATATGCACCCCAGAACAGAGGGAGAAATGGTAACACATAATTTCAAATTTCTGTGAGGAATATCAAAAGTGTGTGCTATTCGCAGTAATTCTTAGTGACGTCTGTGATGTTTGTAACGCGAGGGTACAAATAACTTATATTTTAAAAATAACTCCCTGCTGGAATGTGACGCCCCGTACTACCGACGTTTCAGAGGAATAGTCGTGCATTTTAATGATGGAGGAACATATTCACTCGAAAGGGCGGTGAACACCTACCAGACCACACGGCGTTACATCCCAGCAGACTTTCCTTAGACCTTATCATCTCTCTAAAACATGATTTCGGAACTTCATTGTGTAGGATCGGAAAAAAGTTCTGACGTTAAGCGTAGAGCAGCAAGAGAATGCTGGTATAGCGCATTCGGGATTGTGATTGGGCTACAGGTTGGATGATCCAGGGTTCGAATCCCGGCAAGGAGAGGACTTTTTTTCTCGAAAACTTCCAGAACGGCTGGAGGACTCCATCCCGTCTCCTATTCTGCGGGCACTGGGTTTCTTTCCCGGCAAGAAAGCGGCCTCCATGTAGAGCCGATGTGAATTATGAGTGAAGTTATACTTCTGCTCTTCCTATATGTCTGAATGGCGTGAACATGGACAACTTTGCATTTCATCTTTCCAGGATAGCGAAAATTTTGTGGAAAGATTCCATCTGGATCCGACTGGCTTTGAGTCTCAAGGCCCGCTCCTTCTTTTCCTTACGTCACGCTGCCTGCAAAATTATCGTCAAATAAATATGGAACAAAGGACACAATGTGTTGTCTTTTCGTTGGCAATTGTACACAAAAGATTTTGTGATCCGGGACAGCCTATTCTGTGTTACAACCAGACTAAACGCTGGACGCCCGAAAAATCGTAGTTCGGTTCTCGGCACGGACAAGAGATACATCTCTTCTCAAAAGGGGCCAAATTAACTTTGGGACCCACCTCGCATCCTACTCAGTGGGTTCCGGGGGCTTTTTCCTTGCGGATGAAACGAGATGCTGACCATTCACCTTCAACTTGTGTTGAAGTTGGATTGTGTGGAGATGTACCTCCGCTCCTCCCTTTGTCTTCACAGCGCGCAGACAACATTACTTTTATCTTTCCCACAAAATAATTTGGTGCCCCTAATTATGAAAATCTGAATTGCACTAACGACAGATAATGTTCTTGCTCTACCAGTTCTCAAAACTGCAGCCAGCTGAGCGATATTACTAGACACTGAACGAGTTCACTGTAACTTAACACTTCGTTTGCTTCGTTTTATTACAATTCTTCCGTGTACCTTTTACCTTTTATCGCCGCTACCAGTTTGATTGGTGGGGCATTAATTAATAATTGTTTGTAAGTTGCCTAGGCGTGATGTGACTTGACAGGCAGCACAGCAATGACTCAGCGCATGCGCCTACATGCAAGAGTAGAGTGCATGTCGACCGTTCTATACGCAATGCTGCCTGCTTGCCTTACCCAGAGAAGAGTCGCGTGTCTGCAGTACATTGTGGTCGTATATGTTTCGAATCGATTCTGAAGACCAGGCCGTCACGACAGAAGTTTTTAGTAATTAGTAATAATATTCTGCCGGCAATTACGTGGATAGTTGTTTTAATTACTTCATGGCCACCTCCTTTCAGAGCTTTACCAGCTCGTCATCAGTAATTTTTCGTGTTTGGATTGAGAGGTGCCTATCAAGATTGCTGTGATCTGTGGTGTTATGTTCTGTAGTCTGGTATCATTCTACGGACGTACCAGAGGATGCTGCTGCATCATTCATCATCATGGTAGACAAATTCTACCAGACCTTACGGCGTCACATCACAAACGACGCTAATCTTCAGCTTTATACATAATTTGGCGCTATATACATAACACTGTATACTATAATATAATACAATAATATATTGTATAAAATATAGTATCTGGAGCCGACATGTCGTCCAGTAAGACATCTTAAGCTGTATTCAGCACTAAGGTACTGCAGGTTAATGTGGTGCTAACGCTAATCAGTAACATTCCAAAAGTATGTTGGCCGTAGAAACGACTATCCCGAGGATGATTGTTGGAGGTTTTCTTCAAATTTCCCAGACGACTTTCTCTAGCTCTATATAATCTTGATCTTAACATGTTACCAGCCACTTATTTCGCATCTTAATCTGTTAATCTTTCTTATTGATTTTCCTATTGGAAGGTACATTACTTTTGTAGTTGAAATGGTGAAGTTAAATAACGTAATTTTATAAACAGAAAAAGTGAACACTGTATATGAAGGCACTGAGTGCCTTCCTATACAGTGAACTACACACATGCACCAAGGGCAGAATATGCTGCCATAACACCGACTAAGTTCATGTTCAACGGACACGATAGAACCGTTCTTGTAATTATAGCCAAGTACTGTATAAGGCTCTCCGATGACTGATCCTTTATGATCCGAAACATGTTGGAGCACTTTTAAATATTTTAATTATATCTACTAATTATATATTTGTGCATTTGTTGGATAATAAAGTGTTTAACTGTCATTGATGCACGGAGCAAACATGAAGCTCTAGCGTTATTTACAAAGAAGCCAAAGAAACGTAAGCTTATTTTATTACTACTGTTTGACTTTCAAAATTAACGTAACGTGAAGAAAAATGTGTACAATTACAAAATATGATCTCAAAGTTTGCAGAGTCTCCGAATTGGCCTTTGACAATAAATACAAGAATCGGGCATTTCTTCGGGATTTTTGTAGATTCTCTCGCAATTTAACATTTAATGTGCCTTGTTCCAAAGGACTGTCAGTTATGTCCATCAAATTGAGCATGTCGGACTGTTTGGACATCTGCACTGAGAGAATCTGCGATATGCCCTGGGGTGTTGTTCCATGCACATGGAGCCATGTAATTAGCTACCAGAAGGTAATTAGTTTCAAAGCCATTATTTTGCAATTAAGCAGATGCGCAGATAACAGATATACTCTTAGATAAACATAAATTAATTAGGCTTAGGAAAACTGTCGCTTCCTGTTTTAAGGTACTGGCCGCTGTCGCCAGGAATATTAAGTTAGACTGTTAATGTTTGATCGGAAGACCATCAGCGCCGTCTTTGCCATTTATTGCCTCAGAAGAAGAGAATGTTTAAACCCATCAGAATTATACCTAATAAAGAGAGGCCGGGTATTTTTGTTAATTCTCGCGTAACAAAACAAATTTCAATGGCATCGCTAGTATAAAAATCCCGTCACTAACACGATCCTGGGCTATTGAATTCCCGTCTACTCCAATCCTGAAAATCTACGCTGAAAATTCCCTAAGTTCCATCCTGATGTTATTACTCTAATTCCTCCGCACCCTTTAAAGTGACCCTTCCATAGAAATTTACCCACCTAAATTATCAGAGTTTTCTTGTTTCTCCCCGTATGTTCTGCACTACCAAACCATTACGTTCTTGATTTCACCACCCTAACAATGTTGGGAGAATGTTCGACTTCACAAATGTTTTCCTTACGTAATATTCTAACGCATTCGGTATGGAGACTCGCTAAGGGTTGGACGGTCCGGGGATCAAATCCTGGTGGGTCTAGATTTTCCGCACTCGTCCAGACCGACCCTTGGACACAACCAGCCTCCTATACAATGGGTACCCGTTCTTTCTCGAGGGTAAAGCGACCGGGGTGTGGCGTTCACCATCCAACCCCATCTAGTGCCGAGGTTAAAGGAAGAGTAGAGGTATACCTCTACTCCACCTCTGGGTCTTCGTGGCCTGTTGTAGGACGAACTTTATCTCTTCCTCTACCTTTATGTAATATTATAAGTACCAAGTTAATTCAGTCTCTTAGTATTCGGGCATTTTTCTGGTCACCTGTGAGCGTGTTCATGCCGTTTAAGACCATTAGCTTCATGGACTGGTCTATAGTCTGGTGTTTTTAAAGTAATAATCATTAAAAAAGCACTACATCTCGGGGGCGGGGGTCGATCCCCTGTCTTCAGGCTGTAGAAGTAAGGCCAACTCAGGACCAGTAATTAAAGACATTCACAACCTCTGAGATTTGTCTAACGGGCCCAACTGAGTATGTCTTGGGTCATATTATCTTAGCCTTGTGGCCATCCAAAATTCACCACAACACTAAACTGTCCAAATGTGTCAGCCGCTGAGCATGGCCTATACTCACGGAATGTTTCGTGTTGAAAGCATCGAAACGCGCTTACAGGTTTACCGACAAATTTATGAAAGCAGTAGCATGAGAAACAATGTAATACGTTCAGTAAGACTGGTTATTTATATTGTTCTGCATCTGTTGTTAATTTTGTGTGGTGCTGGAACATCTTATCGCCACTGCCTCTATCTGTATCACAGTGTTATGTAAATAGCCTGGCACACACGAAGGCCTCAACCGACAGTCTACGCGAACTCGGCTTGGCCTAGCTTCATGACCACTTGCCTTGTTAACTCATACAACACGTGTCCTCATTGTACTGCTATGACCAAAAGTTGTAGAGTATGTCCTTATTTGCAGGGGATCAAAGTGACAAAACTGTCAGTTACGCTTACCAAAGGTTATACTGAATCCTTCTTCGCGACCAATACTGTCATAAAATCAACGCCTTCACTCGAGATGTGTCAAGAACCTTGAGATCCCCCCCCCCCAACCCAGTGTGGGCACTAAACTTCGACCATATGCGCGAATAAATCTTGTAGAGACCAGCATCCATTTCGCTCGAAGTTCTAATAAACTTATATTGTAATTCATGTAAATGTAAATTTAACTCTCTACCCGCCAAGAACATCACTGACCTGGTCTCGAACAAAGGATCATCTATAACAACCTGAAGATGGAGGCCAATCCTTTCGCCGAAACTTTGTGTTTTGATTCCTTATTATTACGTGTGAAACACTAGAAGATGGACAAGTCCATGAAGCTAATGATGTTAATTGTGATACACCGTCGTCGGAATCGTACGGAGTTGTATTTCAAGCATCCATTCCTCATTTAATACCTTGATGAAGGTCCTCTTCATTTTTGTGGTTCCAAATATTCATATTTTGACACATTTACATTTATTTAAGCATATTCTGTAGTGGTAGGCTATCAAAAAAGATATAGGGTTCACACAGCGGTGTTTTAGTGGATTCGCGTCGTCTTGGATGTGACAGTGTCACTAACCCAGCGACACAACGCCACAGTTAATCGTGCATAGATATATTTTCTCGGCAAAGAAACCGTGCTGTTCAGTTCGTTATTATTTGATCTAAATGTAGTTTAATTTGGTCTCTAAATGCACATTAAACATTTAAAACAATGCAAATAGCCTCCTGTAATAAGCAGTGTTACCATATGATCTCGAGATAACTTCTTCCGGCACGGCTAGACACATTAATACCAAACGAAGCTTATATTGCAGTGTTGTTTATGGAGATTTTCATTCGTTTTCCGTGGATAGAAGAGGCCAAAAACAAACAGACAGACTATTATCCAGACAAACAACTGGTGCTCTGCCTAGACGAATTATGTAATGATTATATGTATTTAATAAATTTTAAGTATGTAAGAATGGTTCCTTACTCAAATCTCCAAATTTATAAAAATTAAAGATCGTACCACGTAATCTTTATTCTTACGAAAACCTTTTAAAAAAAAGAGCTAGCTAGCTAACTAACTAACTGCCTCAACACAACAATTGTCATTATAAATTAAATTTTGAAATAAAGTGAAATGCCAACTTAATGCAAATAGGTAATTTTATTGATGTATTCTTAGCTCGACATGTTTCGGTTACATACGCCCATCATCAGGAACATTAGATGTTGAGTTGCAGCGTATGGTTTTCTGCACCGAGTTTTTGGATGGGCGGTGGTCTTGAGAGCCGCTGCGTAGGTCGTCTAATGCTCCTGATGATGGGCGTATGTATCCGGAACATGTCGAGCTAAGAATACGTCAATAAAATTACTTAGTTGCAAAAAATTGGCATTTCACTTTATTTCATGAGGAAGTTGCACGGTCAAACGACCCTCAAAATTAAAGTTTATAAAATATCAAATAATTTGAGCTCGAGGATGACCTAATTTAGGATGAAACATGTAAAAAAATGTTTATTTGACAAACGAGACTCCATTGTATAATAAAATATACTGTTGACACTGATAGCGACTCTATGGATTGATATCATTGTCACCACAATGGGTTGTCAGCTGTAAAACAAAAAATTGGCTGACTTCCTGTAGCAGAGCTGTTCTTGAGAGGCTGACAGTTCCTCAGGTAGATCAAAAAGGTCATGTATTTTATGGAAACCTAAGGTTCATTACCTTAACAACAGTACTTCTCTTATCTTATTGCAGACCAGACCACGTCTCACAGCTCCAAATTTATAAAGATTCAATCCTGCGACATGTAATCTTTACTCCTACGAGAACCGTAACTAACTAAATAACTCACCCACTCACTCACTCGCTCACTCATTTACTCCATGGTGCAAAGCCCTTCTTGAGAAACTGACATTTTCTCAGTTAGTCAAGAAATTCCCTGCATTTTTTGGAACCCAAAGTTCATTACCACATTAACAAATAGTCCGTCAGTTATATTATCTCAAGCAATCTTAGTCCAGTTCATGCCCTCCCACGCTAGTTCTTTAAGACCTGTTTTAATGTTATCCTCCCGTCTGCTCCTAGATCTTCCAAGTTTTCTCTTCCTCTAACTTTTCCGCACAAAATCCTGTATGCATTTATCTTCTTCTCGTTGTTACAAAATGTCAAGCAAACAAATAAGAAGAAATGAAAGTGCTGGAATTAGTGAAGAGGGCAGTGTTGCGTGCAAGGTTAGGAGATTTCACAGCAGTGTCAGGAAGATCCGGAACGTTGCTGACTATTTATATATCGTCAGAGTGTCATGTTTCACAAGGCTTGAATCTGCAGTGGTGAAGTATTGTATCGAAGTGCTTTTGAAAACGCAGGGGTCCAAAATTTAATTAATTAAAAGTTAAGCCGCATGTTGAGCGCCAATTTGTGGATGAGGTAAAAATAAAGAATATTGAACTAATTAAATATTTTTAATCTTCTTGAAAGAATAAAAAATTGTAAAGGGGACGGATGAACGAGATCGTATTCCAGGAACTGTTTCACAGTGTAACACAACAGCGTATGAGAGTTATCACATCAAAGGACGCTTTGTAGAGAACGCTTTTGAAAGGCGTAAATTCTCTTTTCCATAAAGCTGGATTAAACTGCAACGTACAAAATGACGTATGTAGATTTTTATCTTTGAAGGGTTTTAAGAAAACGTGGATAACATTAGATATGATCTACGAAGAACTAATCATTATGGTTTGCCATCAATTCATTCATATTTGCAAGGGGAGTACGCTATACACTTTAAAATAAAAAATATATATAATCTGTTGCGATGTGATGCAGTATAGTCTGGTTATAAATTTGGTGACGTTTCGGAATTTCTCTCCTACCCTAAGAGTGGAGGCAGTATGTCACATATTATAAGAGGGTAACCTGCATGTTCCCCGCCACGCACACCTCAAATTTGACGTGAATTTACAAATTTTTGTTCTGTTTTAAGAATCTGCATAACTCTGTCACTATTCCGTTCCCATAGGCTGGAAAACTGAGATTTGGATCTCAGAAACGACAAGAATATTTATTTTTTGTGCTACGTTCGAACAGCCCCTGGGACTTATCCAGTTTTACAACTAATGGAAACCTGGGACCCTTTTGCGGAAGTAGGGTGAGATTTGCGCTCTCACCTTTATGAAATCACCTTGTTAATAATGGCATATCACGCAAACAACCAAATGGTTTTAAATTATTATTATACAAATTCCCCTCTTACACATTTCCATCACCTGTACAAACTTCTGCAGGGACCGACGTAATTTCCAGTAAGAATAAAATATCAACCGCCTACGGTGGAGGCTGCAGTGCGAATTAATGTTTTATTCCGAGGAAACTGAAGGAACTGCGATAGAACTTTCTCGTACTGTACCGGTAGTTGATTCCAGTCAGGATCCGCACTTGACACGTACTTAACTTCAGCCGCCGGCAATAAGTGTTCTGTTTCGTAACATCTGCTTCAGCTTGGCTCGGTTACATAAGCTGTCTGATGCCAAAGAGCTTCCTTTCTTTTTCTTTAGTTCTTTTCTTTCTTTCGCGTTCTTTTCCTTTACAGTTGTGTTATTTTTTTGTTGGTTTCTGTCTCCGTGTGCCCAATTCTTCGCTTCTTGCATTCTTTCTCTCTCTCCTCGTATTTCTTTCTCTCGGTACAGTTGACACCCGAAACAAAATTCGAAACAAATATATCGCAAAGCAAAGAAGTGATGTCACTTATACCACGGTACTCAGTCCGCACATGAAGTGGCCCTAAATAGTTTCCTCTGCAGCCATGCATCTACTAAGTTCAGAAGTCCGTTAACATAAATGAGGTACAATTTATTTGGTATATCTCCTCTTTCCTCTCTGACTCTGATCTGTGTTACGTTCAAACAGTGAAATAAGTTACACCTTGTATTTTAATTAATTTAAAAATTAATTTATAACATCAAATGTACATGCACCAAAATATACATACATTAGGCGTTAGTAAGCTTCCTACTTTTTCCGGTATTCCCTAGTTGCCATCATCAGGGAGTCTTCTCAGAAGCTTTCACAATTCTTACGACAAATTTTCGAATATAAGAGTTCTCATTTGCATAAGCAGGTGGTAAAATCGTGCTGCATCTGGCAATCGTGGCATTGGCCTTGGCCTGCATATGTTATAGTTGAAGAGTAAGCCCATGTAGCCGTATGTAGCCGTCAAGTAATTTCCTCATTCTTAGTTAAACTCCGGCCAAACACTCTCCTGAACTTTTCACAAAAAGAAAAAAAGAATATTTTAAAACACAGATTTAGCTTTGTTTCAAAAGTGCATTATTTTTATAACATCTGAAAACGTATTACTGTGACCCCAACTTAACATCATCTCGAAGTACAAAAGTATTGTGGTTTACACGAGCAAATTCTGTGTTGCACTTCCTTCTGACAGAATTTTCTTCCTTATAATTCTTATGGGTTTTAAGAAGGCTCTGAATTAGTGCTGAAGTCGGGTACTGCGATGGTAGTTAGTCTAATTTATGAATGAATGATATATTTAACTGCAATTGGGTGTAAACCCGGTGGCAGTGTTACACGTTTACAGACCGAAATTACATATAACAACAACAATCAACACCAACAATACATAGAGCAAACCA
>Ga0123354_10008258_pt1 | contig 15814 bp, 12 predicted proteins | sample TergutLab28metaG_2_FD_97872 | JGI IMG/M metagenome (GOLD analysis project Ga0123354, IMG submission 97872) | Labiotermes labralis P4 segment gut microbial communities from Petit-Saut dam, French Guiana - Lab288 P4 | ecosystem: Host-associated > Arthropoda: Insects > Digestive system > Gut ...
CAGTACATTCTATTACACACAGTGTTAGTGTGATTACAAATATGACAGTCAGGGAACAGAATATAAAGCTTAACATGCGAAATGAACACAAGGGGAGGACCTGGTATTCTTCACATTTTCCAACTCTTAATCTACAGGGTTCTGACTGTGAGGTATTACACTATTGTTAGTTTATTTATGGACTCGGTCCATCCTATCAGATCCAACTGACAAACACTGGGAAACAAAACCTGACCACAGGTGGATATATATATATATATATATGGATAGTCAATTGACATGTTTAGCGCAGTCACTGACAGTAATTCTTTCTCACAGATAAAAAAATTAGTGTATTATTACTACTCGCTTGCATATTGCATTATGGGACGAGTGGAGGTCATAATGTGGGTGCTTGGAGGGACAAATATGACTGCAGCAATGTCATCTACATTTCTAAGAACATCTGTTTGTGTTATTATTTCTGTACATAATTTCTTCAGCTGGGTGGCAATTATAATGGAAGCATTTGGTATGTGTGGTGCATAGTTTTATATCTTACACAGTGCCATAGTACAGTTATGAGTATGCTATGAAGAATAATGTTTTTGTACAGTTAACAGTAAGTAGTGCACAATAATATTTGATCCGTAACCACTTGTAACCAACTAACCCAACAACCTTCTTGTATTTCTTGCAAACAAGTTCGAGGAGTTCAACTCAAATCAGTTCTTTGTTCAGTGCCACCAGACGGCAATAAAACTCTACCTGTCTATGCAAAATGACCAGTTCCAGAAACGTTAGTTATTTATTTTTTATTTTTAATAATAGACCATGTACACAGTCTAGACAATCAGTATTACTGGTTGTAATATACCACAGATTGAACCCTGTACTATTTTAATAATATATTATGTACAGAGTCTAGACAATCAGTATTACTAAGTGTAACATACACTGTAATATTCACTAGAACACTAATAACTTGGTTATTAATTCTGATCTATATTATATCAATATTTTTCAGAAGATTCCTTTACCCAAATACAGTGGGATGTACTACAAAAGAAGAATGCCACAATAACAAATTTTTATTAATAAAATCAAGATCCTACATTAAACGCCGAATAACATCACTGGCCGACGCAACATGCACGCGTGCGCATGTTGCGTCTACGTTCCCACTTTGATTAGAGCGTCAGTCATCATCTTTGTTATCGTTTGTAAGGTTCAGTTATCTGCGTATTTGTATAATGTATAAAAGTTAAATAAATTAATTTTATATTATTTTTAGATTTATTTTTTTATTACTTATTATAATTCCCTGTTTAAATGGATTTGTTGGTTGGTAACTTTGTTCTAGGCCATGGGCCTGGAACGGATTACACCAAAGTGCATATATTTCAATGTGTGTTAGAACAAACAGATACTATAACGAATGAGGTTCTAGAACCAATTACATTCATTCTACCATACCCCAATATAAAAGTATGTGTTTAGTTATAATGTACAACATGCACTTATTAACAAATGATATAATTTTTAATTTTATCACCCTGAAAATACTAAATGAACAGTAAAAATTATGAAGCCAGGAATCATGTCATTTTGTCCAGGCTGTGTATAACAAATTACTCAGATCATACAATATAGAACTGCTAACCTGCATCCACAACAGCCTCATATGTCTTCTCCAGCAGCATGCGGCATTGTGGGTCCATGTTTTCTGCCTGCCTGTTCTGAACACCAAAGAATGATGCATCAAACTTTTCAATATTGTAAAGTTTTCCTGTCTGTGCAGGTATCTCAGGGTGATCTGTAAATACAAAATTTATCATAAAACACAGACTGAATCCTCTGTCACAATATTCAAATACACTCTAGCCTGAACACAATAAGACAATCTCATTCTTTCAAGCACAAAAATAATGTGAATGTATTTTCTCACCAATGTTCTGTAATATCCAAGAGCGTATAACATTGTTTGATGGCTCAAAGCTTCACACACTTATTCATTTCTCACTTATTTTAAAGTGATGATGAGTATGAAGCACTACCGAAATGATACTGAGATGGGATAGTGGAAGCACTGGGAGAAAAACCCATACAATTACCTCTTTTTCCAACACATGTCTCACATAGACTAACCCAGGATCAGAACTTGGCCTCCATTTTGAGAGGCTGTAACTAACCACCAGAGCCATGGAACAGGCTGTCTGAAGCACAACAAACGCTTTTAGACAATTACTTAAACACACAGTTTGTACCCCACAGAAAACACAATAATCTCGATTACAAAAACCACCCACTTAATGTTGCTTACAAAACTAACTGCTGTTTATTGTCAATCGTATGAAGTGCACAAACCCAATGTGTGTGCAAAATGTACAAGTTCTTAACATCAGAGTTTGTGGTCTGTATAATATGTAATTACTGTGAATTAATGGGTCAAATATCGGCTTGTGTAGTGCTACAGTATGCGACATGTCTTACCAGACAAAGGGCTGCAAATTAGGAGCTTAACAATAACACTCCACAATCCTCTGACTCATTGCAAACATCGCCTGATGGAAACAAAAGCGTTTTTAAATGTCGGTTTGGTTAGGATTTTCGAATTGTAATTCATACTGGAAAGAGATGGACAACCCTACATGTGTGGGCAAAGACCCTTGAAGGACAGCAGTTGGGTGCGATTTTCAGTGCGGCTGCCACTCGACGAGAAGTGCCTGTATGTTTAGTTTAAGAACAGAAATAGGCGAACTGTAAAACTAATTTTCAAACAATTTCGAATTGGAACCTGATAGTCCCTTTTACACACATGCACCAGGTACAGTTACATTTTCTTGTAGATTATGTTTATTGTTATTCACTTAAGTGTAAAGAAAGGATTATATAAATTTTCCGAGTTTAATATTTTCACACGAGTGTTTAGTGTAAGAATAGACATATGTGTGTGATTTGTTTGTATGTCGAGATGTTTGAAGTTGAATGCAGCAAGAGTCGCTTGACTAGATGTTGACGTAATAAGATGTTTATTCGTTAATGTAAGAACAGGAATAAGTACATTTTGAAATATGTTGTAATTTAATTATTTGAAAGTTGTGCCTTGTATCAATTTTTATATTTTCGACGATTTCGAATTTGAACGTGCGCGATCCCGTGTAGAATAAGATGATTCAATTTTCTCAAAAATTTTTCATGGTCACTTTTGAAAATTTGACGTTACATAATTTTATAGAAGATTCTTGCTTTAAATAAATAGAGTTACACATGATAGTGGAACATGTTTAAATGCTATTCACTGAAGTGTAAAAATGGATTATCTAAATTGTAAAGTTCTGATTTTAATATTCCACACGAGCGTTTATTGCAAAAATCGGATTAAGGAAGCAAGATGATGACTAGCGTGGGCATAGTAATTACACGTGTCTGCGACAGGATGGAACATGCTTAGAGGGTAGGTTATTCCGCCCCTGCAAGTTCTTGAAAGTGTTGTTTACGCGAAAATAATCTACGTATAAAAGCGAAAGTGGTCGAACAAAGACCATCTTTTCAAAAGAGCTCTGGCTTTGCTGTACAACTTGCGACTTGCCTTCTGTGTTAAGTTTCGTTTCAGTTTTAAGAGGTAAGTGCAATTTTTATGTTTTTACTGGGTCGATTACTGTCATACTAGCAATATTGACTATCTGTAGTACGCAATTATCCAGTAACAAAGTAAAAAAAACGTACTTTACAGGCGATCACACTTCTGCTGCAATTTGAAGAAGTTTTTTGTTGCACGACTTTTTCCCACGGCGATCATACATCATCATCTTGCTTGCTGTGACCACGTCCCCATGAACTAGTTATATTTCGTAAGTACATTTCTTTATTCTGTTACTATATCATGAATGGAGTAGATGAGGATGGTCTTTTCAAAAAAATAGTCGAAATTAGTTTCTATTTTATTTTGCGTTACAAAAGTACATTTATTACAGCTTTGTGCAGTATCAGAGATTAAATATTAATCCTTTTCCTGTTTTGCGAAGATTTTTGCTGTCGGCTTACAACACGGTCCCATCAACCAGTTATAATCGGTAAGTGTATTTTTATTTCGTTCCTATGTTTATGCTGAGTTCTTAGCTCCTGAACAGGAAAGAACCAAGCTAACGTGTTTCCTCCTTACCTTTCAAAAATAACAAAACCTTGTTGAAATAACACTTCCGTGCTTGGTAAGTTCCTCTCCAGGAGCTAGAACTCTGAAGTGACATAGTAACAATATAAAAATACACTTAACGTTTACAGCAGGCGATCACGCACACACACATCTACTCTATTGTGAAGAGGTCGCCTGCCGTGAAGATTTGAAAAGTTGCTTGCTCTCGAGGCTGTACCCACGTTCCAGCGACGACTTGCTCTGCCGGAACCCGGCGACAAACCTGATAATGTGTTGTGCATGTTGATAGTTGTAGGCTTCTTTTTTCTTTAAACAATTAAGTTACATAAGTGCACATAACTATCTTCATGTTTGAAAGCTTCGAATTCGCTGATGATAGCTCCCCCCTTCATATATCGAACGTAAACGCAAAACGGAAACCAGCGAGCGTGCTCTATCCACGGATCGTCGGTACGGCGCCAATCTTGGACCCGCCGCCATGGAGAAAACACGTCGTGATATCACCCCAACATGTAAGCAGTTTGTTTTTAACAGAGAGAGAAAGAGAGAGAGAGATATTATATTAACGATTGTGCTTTTGCATTTTTTATCCTACCTGCATAATAAAAACCCTCCGCACTCAGAGATTCGGGGGAGGGATTCATGCTGTGCGCCCAATTTATCTATGATCTCAACCGCGCATCCATGTTAGTGTAGGATAAATGTCTCGGTCTATGCAAATAACTCGTGGCGCGTTGTATCGTAAGATATTACTTTAAAGTGAAATTGGGCGAGTCGGGACCTATATATTCGGGTCTGGAATTAAGTCTGTAATCCATCGTCGTCATAACTCGAAACGAAGTCTAAAGTCCTTCTTGCGTCTTTTTTTAAATTAGAATTTCCAGGAAGAGGACAAACAATGACACATTCTTATTCAATCAAAAAGAGGAGCAAAGTTTAAAAGAAGCAAAGTTTATTGAAGCAACTATATGGCTAACAATACCGTTTCGAGTTAGTTGTGGATACATGATGTGCAGCAGTTCAAAAAGCAAGTTAAATGGCTGTGTTTTTTTTTACAATATTGCTTTGAGTTCTCCAAACAGTTGTGGATACATGATGTGCTTACTGGCGTTAGTAGCAGGTTAGAAAGACGTGGTCGAAATCAGTGCAACAATGACATATGACAAGACATCGGGCAAAGAAAGAGTATACATATTAAGCTGATTTTGAAACACGTGAAACATTTTAAACAGATACTGCAAGCCAACGAGTCTTAAGCTGATGTACTGTTTGTCGAGATACAATCTGGCAACCTTGAAGCTTCCCTTCTTATTCAGTTTAAAGTCGCCATCTTTGCATCCGTACTGTTCGTTGTCACACATGGTATCGCACATTCTGGGCAGACTTTCCGTCATCGTTTTGAGTTGCTGATCGTTGAGGATGAGAAAGGTCGACTCATTTCTTACGGCTCCGAATTCCACGAAGGGTTGGTATACTCGAGTGGGGTAGAATCCGACGGAGACATATTTGGTCCTGTCTTCGTCGAAGAAAACAAGGCGTCGCAATAGGACCTTTTTGGATCGAATGGCGGATTAACGGCTTCGACGTAAAAGTTACAGGTGTCAAATTCTGGCGGTCGGACGAATTTAGGCGGTTCGGTATTGTCGCAACGCCTTCTAGGTGACATCGTAGAGCAGAGTGACGGGCAGCAAACTGCTTCGTTCCGTTTTATGTTGCTGAAACAAATTTGACGGTATGTTGTGTCATTTCTTTAGGGCATTTGATATAAGATTTCGTCTGCAGGTGGTGCATCAAACAATCGTAAAGAGTATGCTAGGTTTTAGTTGAGAAATTGACGTCAGCATATCTGTGACAAGGCAGGCTGCAACTATATTTATGTTTAAATGATTTTGGTGAAGGACAATTAAAATCTTGCAGAATGAGAATCGGGCGTCCCAATAATTTGGATACAATTTTGCATTTTCAAACGCGATAGCTTTAGAGGTGGGCGAATCCCATCACCGCCCCGCTTACTAATAATTTATGGTATGCTATGTGACCGTCATCCAAATTCAGTCCGTTTTCTTCCGAGCCGAAAGGCATCATGGTGTACGGGCTCTCAAAACGGAACGTCTACGACACGTTGGCGGTGGCCAGAGAGAGTTCCTTGGAGACTATCTCATTCTAGCGCCCCTTCAAATATTCGAAATCTATGACAACGTCCATATTGGTGGACATTAAAGTTAAAAATTACAAATTTTCGATTAATGACCTACCTTTTATAGAAAAATGGAGCTGCATTAACCCTCGCGGATTGATTCCATGCGCGGCGACGCTCCGAACTCCGACGTGAAGATCTGATCTATCTACCGGTCTGCGTTGATGACACCGAAGATTCCGACAAATTGGTTCGGGTGTATCCGCGGTGCGTGTAGAGGGCGAATAGACACGAATGTTTGCTACAGACGTTACTCGTCAGATCCTTTAGTTGTCTCTTGTAATAATCCCAGACGGTAGAGTTGCTTCTTATGAACGCTTGTATACTAGGAACAAGCGGTACAATGACGTACGAATCGTAGAAGTAGGCCCTCGAGGACTTGGATCGGAAATGTATGGCTAGCCAGTGCGAAACCCTTTCTGTGTGAGGATCGGCGTTAATTATGACGGTGCCAGATTATGCAATAAAGCGTCGTAAAAGATCAGAGGAAAAAACCCCAAACAACAATTTCATATTTTTTAGGGCGTACAATATCTGCGTCCTCTCCAGTTTTTCTAGAAATCTGTCGAGAATGTTCGCGAATAACAGATGCGAAGTGAATGATCAAATTCGAGATAAAATATACTGGTGGTTGGTTTGGGTAATGGATTGCTGAATTATATGTCTACTCTGATACTGCCATGATCATGGTGTGACACATGTCCTTCCGAGGCACCTCGGCCCCGTGTCAAATCGAAGAGTAACACGAAATATTCGTTTATATTCCTATCTTGAGTTATCTGGTAACCCGATTTCGAGTGGTGAACGCCCGACGCTTCGAAGAGTGTCCTGTATCAAATGACGGATCCATGCCCAGAGACAGACCTTCGTGCGGTATCTGTTTCCCCTTCACATTCAGCACAAAATAACTGAGATCGTAGAGGCGGAAAAATACGGATTCGTAGTTACGGAGCCCAGCAAGTCCGTGTTATTCACCATAGTGAATAGAAGGTTCTTGGAGATGGGTCCCAACACGGCGATGTCTATGGACAGCGATTGCGCTCCGCTAGAAAATGTGGAAGACAAATTGTACCTTGTAGGAGTTCCTTTGCTGAGAGCAGTAATGTTTGCCGGCAGGATCGATGTATTCGGTCTGACGCGGTTTACCATTAACTGGGTGTCGAGAAACTTGATAGCAGTCTTTGATTCAGCATCTTTTTCATCAGGTAGAAATTTGATCTGGCTATCGTGAATTTAGTCTGTAATCGAACACCGGGGACTAAATTTCGCGGTATAATACAGATGTCGCTATGAACACGGCCATAGAGTTTGATCTCTTTGCTCTGTTTAATTCGGTCCGATCGCGTGATGAAACCTTTGTTTTTTAATCGGCAGTGGTAGGGTCGCAGAGCAATAGGTCACCATTAACTAGGTACCGGAACGCGTTTGTCAAATGCGAAGCGAGGCGTCATTGCTGTACTTTAATATGGTCTCGAAAAATACAGATAATTAGAAAGAACGGTTGTTTGCTTTATGGTCACGTCATTCAGAGCGATGCTACACTAACTGAAGAGCGAATACAGGAAGTTATTTATCACTGCCGTGAAATCCTTGTTATCAAATTTATCCCGTCCGCCGTCATCAGTCTACCTCGAATGTAGAGTTGTATATTGAAATCTATGTACTTGTCATCGGCTCGTATCGGAAAATCCAGATCGCCCTGTCTACAGATGCAATGGGCTTGTAGGTTGCCACGGTCGTATTGAGGACAGACGACTGTACGGGCCTAGGGGCAAAAATATCGAACTCGGACACGCGGACACAGATTATGTAGACATGGAGGCCGGGTAACGACTGATCAATATTAGGATAAGATGTCTCCTTTTTAAGCCTCCATTTCTTATTATTAGCTTTTTGTTTGACCATCCTTTTTCTCATATGTTTGTTACCGCTTCGTCGTAACTTACCGATTACAATTTGTGTCGATTCAATCATCTGTCTTGAGACGATATAACGAGGTTTTAACATCGGGTGATCTGTTTTCGGCAATGTATATCAAGATTTTACCTCCGGTGCGCAATGACTCTCGTCCCGGAGTTTTGGCATCGCGCCTAAAGACGGGGCCAAATATTCGGTATAAACCGACCAAAAGTGCCGATCCCATAGCCCCGTTGTGTATAGCTGCTTAAACGGGTACGTTGCCGTTATCATTACCGCGACCCGCCTGATGAAGGTTGTAACGCACGAGGGGATCTATAATTATAAAATGTATGATGGAAATGATGACGAGGCTTTTATAGCGTATTACCATGACGAAACGCGTCGAAAATGTAGAACTACCATTACGGGCGTCTTGCTACTCTTGAATTGGACTCCCTTGCCCTTCCATGTCAAGATCTCTATCCGTATGTTTTAGTCGTGTTTTTCGACAGGCAGGTATAAAGTATTATCGCAATTGTGTTCACCGTGCAGTGACGGATGAATATACGTTCTCAGACACCTGACCAAGGAGTTACCTACAAACTGCGGCGATATCAAGTCGCAGTATACATTCGCCGTGTTGTCGCCGACGACCAGCACAGGCTTAAATGTGCCCAATTCATTCGGAGGATACCAGATTTCACATAATCCCACTTCCCACTTGTCGTTCGGACCCATTTCTATCGGCCGTGCGAACTCGACCATGAATAACCCGAACGTATTATCCGAATATAGATCTTGTGAGGCGTTGCTGAAAAAAGTCAAATAAGTTGTTTCGGATCATCGTAAATCTTTCACTCTCGACGCAGCGTTCCACGAATCAAAATCTTTTGAATAAACTTTCCAGAGCGGCATATATTCTCAAATGCCGCGTCTGACTCGCCTGTCCAATATTTTTTCTTTTTTATGGAAGATATTTATCGTGACGCGAACAAGAGTCAGTTCTTCCTTATAGAACTGGCCATTTATCGGCTTCTGATTTAAATTTTCCAGCTCGTAGACGGGTCGCGGTGTCCTGTTTATTACTTTTCGTGATCCGATATAATTCCGTGCTAAAATTGTGCTCGGCGCCTTTCGCAAACTTCGTTCTTTCTTTACCAATACCCACATGTTGCTCCATGTGAAGTTTCGCCCTTACTGAACGAACGCAGCCTCTATTACCTTTCATCCTCTTGCATATCGTGATAATATCCGAAACGATGCCTTCTGATGGCGTCATGCCCGTAGAAGAGTGAACCGTGTCAGTGTATTATTTCACAAATTTTGGAAGAGCGTCGATATATCTACGCGTATTTTTATAGGTGAAATATTTGGAGACCCTTTCACGAATATTTCGATGATCTCGTTCAATGACGGAGCTTTTCATGTCGGGATTCTTACACACCTGAAACTGAATTTCCTCTTGTTGAAAGTTCTTATTTAATTATTCTTTGCCCCTATCTGTTCGCACCCATATAGGACGACGTTTTCGTCTAGGATATTTCGGGTTCTTGGATATCGACTGAAACGCCGACGCTACGGCGGTACAGGTTTTGGACCCTGAAGGGTCCACTTCATGATATGTGGAAAAGACTTCTATAATGCATAATATTTACTTGTAATTATCGTTGAATTTACCGAGAGCTTGAAAGTCCACTTAATCACATTCCCAAACATCCAACACGTTATTTACCAAATAGACATTGAGAGCAACCCGATTTCTAACATGTCAGTGAAGTGTGTACACATCTTGCGTCTCTCGCCAGGCTCTGGAAGACCGACGAACTTTCTTTCGTTTTTTTACGGCTGACTGAAATTTCTGAAAAATTGAGAACGTCGTCGGTGTGGCTGCGTCATAATATAATATGCTAGTCATGTATTTTAATGCTTCACGCAATGACGTCGTTACGCGCATTCGCCGCCTGGTCTGTGGAGAGAAGCGTGATATGACGTCTCGAAATTATGCTCTTCGCGTGTTCTGACTGTTGCCATCGGGTTGGTATCCGGTCAAGTGAGCGTTTTCTTTTATGATTTCAGGTCGTCTGTCGTTATATTTTTTATTCACTTTTTGCGCGTTAATAGTTCCCATAACCCCGTTGTTCCTCTGAATTACTTTCCCTTAATTATGATATCGCTATCAGTATCTAAAATTAAAGTGGAATCTCCTAACATGAATGTGTCACCAAATTTCTGATAGCGTATTGTGTATCGAGAAAGCACCTGTTTAGATTTACGGTAGTAAGTACTGACAAGCTATAGGGCCCAGATTCTTATTAAGGAAACTTTGTACTACTTTCTCGACAAAATCATCATCATCGTTGACGTCGTCATCATCGTCTCAATTTCGAAAATAGTACTTTGTTTCGGGGTATCGTATACAACCTCTCTCGAAGTCCAGGGGAGCTGGAGCAGCAGTTTCTTCTGCCGCCACCATCTGCTCAGTCTGAACCTGAAACCAGAACTTAGAGATGGCCGAAGGGTCGTTTTTTAGCAGCCGTTTCAATCTTAGGGAATATTAAATGGCTTGAAGATGCGCTGGCTGGTAATACTTCTTTTGGAATATATGTAATCTCATTATTTGAGTCTTCTGTCAGATATCAGCCTCGCGGATCATTTCACGAATTCAACCCATTTTTCGTACGGGTTTTAGGTCTCTTTTTGTTAAATTGTTTCGTTTGAGGCCGATTTGGTACTGCTGGAATTCTAGAAGAACGAGAAGATGTAGGAGGTTGTTTGTTTCTATGAATTGATCGGCCGAAACTTGTTACATTTTACGTAACATATTTACTTGTCTCGCGGTCTGAATATGAGACTGGCGTTCGTCGGCAGAACTGTGATATGAGACTGGCGTTCGTCGGCAGAACGGTGATATGAGACTGGCGTTCGTCGGCAGAACGGTGATATGAGACTGGCGTTCGTCGGCAGAACGGTGATATGAGACTGGCGTTCGTCGGCAGAACGGTGCTCAGTAGAGGCAAAATAAATCCTCCTCTTTGCTGTTTGAGCTTCTCCTTGCTAGAGTATAAACTTGTTCTTTCGTAGTTTGCGCGTCTTACAAACTAACAACTTGATATTTCCGTTCAAGACGTCTAAAATGCATTCGCTTAAACTATTCAAGAGTTCCTTATTACAGTTCGACATGATGGCTTTACGTATTTTCTTATGTACTTACGTACTGATTATTTTCTCTGGCTTTTTAATAGGACCGTATATTTGGAATTTAGTGAAATATCCCTATAATAGCGTCCCTGTGAAAAAGTTTAAGGGTAATCAGAAGTACATTATCATTTCCGTGATAGCTTCCCTTCGTAAACAATTCACACACGTTTGTGGAATAAACTTCGTTTAGCAAACAATCTAGGATTATGTGGCACGGTCCGTCATGTGCGTTGTCCAAAGTTGCTGGTATGCACTCGTTAAAATGGATATTCTACCTCTGTACAGCCAACTGTTGCGAGGGGACAGCGGTGTTCTCGGTATAGCGCCAGATAACCCCACCGTCAAAAGTCCGTTGTGTTCACTAATGTCGTTGTTTTATATAAATCGTATACAAAATGACGATTTGCCAGAACCACTAGGTCCGCTTATAATGCACGTAAATGGGTGTTTAATTTTGAGATCTTCCCTCAAAGATAATCTCTAGGAGGCTCTCAGGACGATCTAAATGAGAAAGAGAGGGTTAATCCTATCTCCTATTCATACCCAAAGGGGACCGAAGTATTTTCATGTAATTTTCGTCTCTTGAAAAAAGAAATTCTTGTACATTTGTTCTCGGATTCCGTGATTATCAATACTACACCTCCTCCTTTCCTCTTACGCGTAATCGTCTTCACTGTGAGTACAGTCAAGTGTCCCCACGTCTTTACAAAAATTATGTCCACAGTGGCATCAAAATTGTCCATTTGCGAAGCGTTACAATTCGGCGTTATTCGTCTAAATTTACAGATTGTTTTTCGTTTGTCAGTCGTAGTATTGACTATTTTCTACGCATCGTTTTAGGCCCTCCGCTAACGTATTCTTCAGTATATTCACATGGTTTCGGTTCCTAAGGCATTGTCCCAGGCCTCGACTAACATCGGTTCGTCTCTCAGCTAGACGAATAAAACGCTATTTGTGGTGCAATACAGGGCGCGCTCTTGCAATCTGTCCAGATTAGAATACAAGCTCAAGCGAGCGCCAGCGGTTACGTAAGCTACTATGACTTCGTTCGTATGAAGTAAGCTAGGGATCTTCTTTTCCGTGATGAAATGACAAGATGCCCAGACTACGGCGTCGCTAGCAAACATCAGGTTTACGACTTCTATACCCGGCGTCGCCAGAAATCTGAAGAGTTCTTGGGGATGCGATATCATCTTGTATTTTGTTCTATTATTCCTTTCCGCCAGTTTGCCCCACTTGGAATTCAGGCAGAATTTGCCAGATCGTCTTAATTCTTATCGCCTCTTCATCCAGTCGGATCCCTTCTCTCGCCTAGAAATTATCGATGTATCGATTCTCGTCTTCGGGGTTTCGAACCCAGTCTGGATATCCGCTAGCCCCCATCTTCAATTTAAAGAATTTATATATATATGCGTCCGTTGCGACTGTGCAATATCTTACGCCGGTCCGTCTTTTCCTTGTAGACTAATCTTTTTTACTTACTTGACACTGAATCTGTGCCCACCTGTCGGAATAAAACCTTTGGTATCGGGGTTCAGAAACCGTTTGCGCAAGACCTTTTTGCATGCTGACGCAATTGTAATTGCTTCCAGGAAAAGTCGATGTTACCTATCTGAATAAACGCTCGCCTAAATACGCGCCATGCTTGTCTTAGAACAGTGACGTCATATTGACAGTAAGTTCCCAACACGCGTCTGTTATCGAAGACCCAGAAATATTGACCCTCGTTCCCAAAGAGAAAATCTCTCTTCTCGGATGCGCTCGTCTCTTTCATGCCGCATTACGAGACGTCGGGGGAGACGACGGCCATTGTCTAGGTTTTCTTCAGTATTAGAAGAGTGGGGTACCACGATTTGGAAACCTTCAGACCGAACGCGTCGGGTAGCTTACGCAGCGAACAGGGAGAAACGACACGCTATCTGGTAAAAGCACGTGCTGCACCTTCATACACATTATTTTCTGTCTGTGCTTGATCAGTTCGGGGTTTCATTAAAACATGATCGTTCTGTTCAGTATGAAATAAAGGTCGAATCATTCCGCGTTGTGAGCTATCGCGACAATCTTGTTAAACTAGGGGGACGGATTGTGCAGATAAGATAGCATGTCCCCAACAGGACCGTCCCGAAACGCGCGCTATCTCTCGCCACAATTCACGCAGTCTCGCTCGACGTCTCCCACGTTCTGTCACTTGGAACCGAACTGCTGTGCGCCTACGATATTGGGAACGTGTAACATGGCCCTATCTGAATGTCTGGTATTCTGATTGGTCTCAAAATTGTAATATAAATAAAGTATCCTATCGCCACTGGCAACACGTTCTTCAGTGGTTTCATGTAACACAGGTAACCTACTGCTTTGTTCTGTTTACAGTTTTGGCAATATCGCATATTACTTTCGTAATTTTCTCTTGTTCTCCACACTTACCGCAGCATCGCTTAAGTTCACACACTGTTTTTTGCGTACTTATTTGTGATTATCGAAACACGTCCGATATCAAAAATATCTGTTGCATTCGTCACACGGGATTGGAATATCTTCGAAAGCGTAAGGCGGCCTCGCCATGCAATCGCTACACGTCTGGTCACAGATGTGCTTACCAACTCTTGTACAACATTTTTGCACGCTTTGCAGAAGTATCGTTTTGCCATAGCGCCTGTTAGGTGTTTGATCATGTGTTAGTGCCTATCGACGTCATCGTAAAGTAGATTATGTCGCTTATACGACTCGACTTGACCCTAAAACATTATGTTGTCACAATTTAAACGTTAAAACATTACTATCTTATACTCGTGAAAATGTTCCTGCAATCTAACGAATTCCGGGATCCGCGCACCATTAGGCAGATCGATACAAGTCGTTTAAAGTAGTTTTGGACTAGAGGACGTATCTTCCAACCTTTAAGGTACGATTTGTAATTTGCATTATTATCTACTTTTGAATTCGCTATTATTCAAGCGTGAGCTAAAGAAGTGTCTGCGGCCACACCTCTAAGATACTTCACTTCAGGTGTGCCATGACAGAGAGCGGTATGCCCATGGTCTTAATTGCACGGCCAGAACCTACAGGCGTCTAAATCGAACGCAAACATTTTGTCTAAAGCGTTAAATCTAGAATTTGACTGAGACGCTTTTTCAAAGACGCTTCATATCACTTCTCCAAATAATTGATCTTTCCGTCTAAAACTGATTCCTATCAGGTTGTCATTTAGGTTTATCTGATTCTGAATGGTTATCCCCACTACGTCATTATCGCTCGCCTTCTATAACGAGTGATCAAACAGATCGTTCATGTTGGATAGAAAATGAATGACAGGATGCACAACATCCGAGGGAAGTAGAAGGAGAAAGGTAAGCCCCGGTCCTACGGCATTAAACCCTCTTAATGTCTAGTAATTCTGCTATTTATCTCAAATCTGCGAGACATTATTATTCTGAAAACAATAGATAAACGTTATCAATTTATAGTGTTTTTAAACGTTATAAACGCTGTAGTTGAAAAAGTCACCTATCGGGAACGTTGCTGAATCTTCACAAATGCCGACACAGACACTCGGATCTCTATTTATTACAGAACACCTACGACTCATCTACTCCTATCTTAATGAAAACATTCTGTCCTAGCACAAATTGCTGAATCACGTTTCCTGTAAAAGAGCTACTTCAGGCGACACACGCAGAAGAATTACCTCACTGTCCTAGTATAATTTGCGGAATGACCTAACCTGCAGAAGAATTACCTCAAGTCCCCAATCTGAAAAGGTATTTAACCTTTATCTTACAGAACCTTAATTCAGTCTTCGTGCTCAATTGACGAATTTTCTCCGCGACGGCCCTTTAAATTTTTTCGCGAGTTTGACAATTTGTGTTTATATACAGGGTGTCCCAGAAGGAAAGGACCTAACTTCGGGAGAGTGTTCCTTAGGTCAAACTATACCGATATGACCAAAAACACCTATACCCAAAGTCAATGGTTACGGAGATATTGGCTAGAGGAAAGTGTGGACGTTTTTGTGTCTGCGTACTGTAGTCTGTCCGTGACGTCATAAGAGTCATATGCACTTGACATTCAACGCGCTAAACCTGCAGTAGAAGTGAGATGTGAGAGACAATCAGTTGATTGCGTTTAAGGTGCTAATACACGTTTTGTGTTTGTGATTGCAAGACAGTGATTTGCTAAACTTTGAGGTACTAAAATGCCTTTTCTCTTTACCCACGTTGAATATTGCGATATGCATTATGTTCACGGATATTGCGATGGTAATGCAAGTGCTGCCGTGAACGAATACCTACGCCGTTACCCCGAAAGGAGAATTCCGTCTAAACGCGTATTTACGCGTGTTGAGCAGTCATTGCGTGACAATGGTTGTCTTCCGAGCTTTGCTTTGC